>MDTD01085042.1_pt1 | contig 18841 bp, 23 predicted proteins | sample 811221 | NCBI WGS metagenome assembly MDTD01 (sample SAMN05326646, study PRJNA326480) | marine metagenome | isolation source: seawater | place: Pacific Ocean: South West | collected 2011 | reverse complement strand
TCTAGTTGGAAACGTAGCTTTAGACTCAATGGGTTTCAAAACTTTTGGTTTTGGAGCAGGTAGAACTGATATCTGGGAACCAGAGGATGATATTTATTGGGGTTCAGAAAAAGAAATGTTAGGTGTAGAAAGATATAGTGGAAAAAGAGACTTAGAGCAGCCATTAGGTGCTTCACATATGGGCTTAATTTATGTAAATCCACAAGGTCCAGACGCAAACCCAGATCCACTATTAGCAGCACATGATATCAGAGAGACATTTGGGAGAATGGCTATGAATGATTATGAGACAGCAGCGTTAGTAGCTGGAGGTCATACATTTGGAAAATCTCATGGAGCAGCATCTGAATCTTACAAAGGTCCAGACCCTGAAGCTTCAAAACTTCAAGATCAATCCACTGGATGGAATAGTGGATATAAATCAGGAAGAGGTGTTGATACAATAAGTAGCGGTATAGAAGGTGCTTGGACTCAAAATCCTACTAAATGGGATATGGGTTATTTAGATTGTTTATATGGTCATGATTGGGAGTTAACAAAAAGTCCAGCCGGAGCTCATCAATGGACACCAAAGAAAAATGGACAAAAAATTAAGATGGTCCCTGATGCACATCAAAAAGGCGTACTTCATCCACCAATGATGCAAACAACAGATATTTCAATGAAAGTTGACCCAAGTTATGGACCTATAACAAAGCATTTTCATCAAAACCCAAAAGAGTTTCATGATGCATTTGCCAGAGCATGGTTTAAATTAACTCACAGAGACATGGGTCCTAGAGTTTGTTATCTTGGAAATGAGGTTCCAAAAGAACAATTAATTTGGCAGGATCCAATTGATAAACCAAAATATAAGCTTAAATCAAATGATATAAAACATTTAAAAAATAATATTGCTAAATCAAAAATATCAATTTCGGATTTAGTTTCAACTGCATGGGCATCAGCGTCTACTTTTAGGGGGTCAGATAAAAGAGGTGGTGCTAATGGTGCAAGAATAATGCTAGAACCTCAAAAAAATTGGACTGTTAATAATCCAAAAAAATTATCAATTGTGATTAAAGCCCTAAATAAAATTAAAAATAAATTTGATAATAAAAAGAAAAGTGTATCAATGGCTGACTTAATAGTCTTGGCAGGTGGTGTCGGTATTGAGATGGCCGCTAAAAAAGCTGGCCATAAAGTTAATGTTCCATTTTCTGCAGGTAGAGGAGATGCAAGACAAGATCAGACAGATATACATTCTTTTGGTCTTCTTGAGCCTCAAGCAGATGGCTTTAGAAACTATCTTAATGGAGGAATTTCAAATGTTTCAGCAGAGGAAAAATTAGTTGATAAAGCTCAACTAATGGGGCTGACAGCACCAGAAATGACAGCACTTATAGGCGGAATGAGAGTCTTAAATACCAACTTTGATGGTTCAAAACATGGTGTTTTTACAAATAGACCAGGTTTTCTTACTAATGACTATTTCATAAATTTATTAGATATGAACACTACTTGGAAAGAAGAAGATAAATCTGAACAAACGTTTGTGGGAAAAGATAGAAAAAATCAAAAAACAAAATGGAAAGCAACACGAGTTGATTTGATTTTTGGTTCAAATTCTCAACTAAGAGCTTTAGCAGAAGTTTATGCATGCGAAGACTCTAGTGAAAAATTTGTTAATGACTTTATTGCTGCATGGGTAAAAGTAATGAATTCTGATCGATTTGATTTAAAATTAAATTGATCTTAAAAAAAAAATTATATGACAACAACAAATTTTGAGGACTTTTACAAAGTTCCTAACCTTAGTTTTGATATTTCAAAATTAAAAGATGATTTAAATAAGATTTTGAAAACCAAAAGGTTTAATTCTCCAGGAGTAACTCATTTTGGAGCTATTCCAATAAATCAAATTCCTGATGATGAGAATTCTATTAAAGGGCATAATATTAGGGGTAAATATTGGACTATTGCAGATGACACGGGGAAAGAAGTTTCAAGGGATGTTGATATAGATGAGTCTAAATATACTCAACTTGTTCCAGAGTTTGAAAAAACTTACTTTAAAGAGGTTTACGAAACATTAAGCAAAAGATTTAAATTAGGAAGAGTTAGGCTTCTATTAAAAGAGCCTAGATCAACTTTAAGTTGGCATAAAGATCCGGAATGTAGGCTTCACGTACCTATAGTTACAAATAAAGGTTGCTCAATGGTCATAGAAAATGTTGCCAAACATCTGCCTGCTGATGGTAAGGTATGGATCACAAATAATACAAAATATCATAATTTTTTTAATGGAGGCGAGCAAGCTAGAATACATCTTGTAGCATGTGTTTTAGAGAGCCCTTTTACTAAATAATGGAAATTACAAACGGAATTTTTAGATCTACAAAGCAAATTTACCTGAATAACAAAGGTTCAATTTTAAGAACAATTGTTTACACAATTGGTCATTTCGCAATAGCTATAACTGTTTTAATGATAGTTGCTGATGTATCTTTTAAGATTGCTTTAACTGATGCAATTGTAGAACCAGTAGCGAATTCAATTTGGTATTTCATTTTAGACAAATGGTGGGCTAGTAAGTAAAATTTATTCAATAATTCCCCAAATGTTATTAGTTTCTACCCAACCTGTGTACTCTTCAGATATTATTTTACACCATACACCATTACATTTTTGAAGAACCAGAACTCTTCCCTTTTTAATTTTTGCAAGAGGTCTTGAAAAATTTGAAGGTCTTTTAAATAGTATCTTATCTTCAAGAGGAATAATTGAATTTACTTTTTTTAATTGAGAAGAGTGTATCCATCCTCCGTTATTTTTCGAGTCTATTATTCTTCGCCAATTTTCTTTTTTATCTATTAGTTTTAATGGCAGATTAACTTTTTTATAAATAAATTTCACTGGTGAGTCAAAACTAGGACCATATCTCACGTTAACTTTATTTTTTTTCAAGGATAAAAAAACTTCATCAGCTAAAGATACTGATGCTATAAATATCGTAAATATCCAAATTAAAATCTTTTTTAAACTAATTTGCATAAACAATTTTTTTGTTTACTTAATTTTACTTTTCTAAAATTTAAATTAAGTAAATCCATAATCAAAATAAAACCATTTAAATTTTTTCCTAATTTCAAAATTTCTTTTAAGACCTCATTTGCTTGTATAGTGCCAATTATACCCGGTATTGTTCCTAGAATACCCTCATATTCACAATTTAATATTTCTTCTGAAATTTTATCTTCTTGAAAAAAACATCTTAAACAAGGGGTATTCTTGTTTTTAAAATCAAAAGTAAATATATGTCCATCAAATTTACTAATTGCACCAGTTACAAGAAATTTTTTAAACTTTACGCAAAAATCATTGATTAAAAACTTTGTCTTAAAGTTGTCGGATCCATCAACTATATAATCATAATCCCCAATTATTTTTTTATAATTATTTTTAACTAACTTAATTTGATAGCTTTTAATTTTTGTTTTTGAGTTGATTTTATATAATTTTTGTTTAGCAATTTTTACTTTAGGTTTATTAATATCTTTTAAATCAAATAGGCTTTGTCGGTGAATATTAGATAAATCAATTAGATCATAATCAATTATACCTATTAGTCCTACCCCACATCTCGTTAAAAATTCAGCAACTGAACAACCCAAACCTCCCATTCCAACTATCAAAACTTTAGATTGGATAATCTTTTTTTGTCCTATAGTTCCAATATTTTTAAGAACAATTTGTCTGGAAAACCTCTTTATTTGACTTTTATTTAAATTTGAACTCATTTACCTGTTGAGCCAAATCCACCCTTGCCTCTAATCGTTTTGGGTAATTCATTAGTCTCTTTAAATTCCATTTTAACAATTGGAGTTAGTACCATTTGAGCAATTCTATCACCATTACTGATTAAAAAATCATTATTTCCATGATTGTATATTATGACTTTAATTTCTCCACGATAATCACTATCAATTGTGCCAGGTGTATTTAAAACGGTAATATTATTTTTTACAGCTAGACCAGACCTTGGTCTAATTTGTATTTCATACTCTTCCGGAAAAGCTACTGATAATCCTGTTGGAATTAATGATGAGGTTTTTGATTTTACTTTAATAGGTTCTTTTAAAAATGCTATGAGATCCATTCCAGATGCACCATTTGTTTTATATGAGGGTATTTTAACAGCAGGATCTAATTTCTTTACTAGTATCTTTATCATTAATTTATTTGTGAAACTATTCTATCAACAATCTCATCTGATAAATCTGATTTTTTTTTGTATGAAAGCTTCTCTTTTTGTGAGTTTTTGTAATGAATAGTCACCTCGTTGAAATCAGAATTAAATCCGCTATCTTTCTTTGATACATCATTGGCGATGATCCAATCACAATTTTTTTTTATAAGTTTTTCTCTAGCATTTTTATCTAAATTAGATGTCTCAGCAGCGAAACCTATCACTAATTTAGGTCTCATTGAGTTGTGATTTGATATGTATCTTAAAATATCAATATTTTCCTCTAAATTAATTGTAAGTTTCTCTTTTCTTTTAATCTTATTTTTATTTTTTTTATCTATTCTAAAATCGCCAACAGCTGCAGAAAATACAGCAATGTCAGATGGTAAATTTTCTTGAGTTGCTCTAAACATCTCTTCAGCTGTTTCAACTTTGATTAGGTTTACATCATTAGTTATATCTAAGCTCGTAGGGCCAGATATTAAAGTAGTATCAAACCCTCTATTTGAAAGAGATTTAGCAATCTCGTAACCTTGTTTTCCACTTGATCTGTTTGATATAAATCTTACTGGATCTATATATTCATTTGTTGGTCCTGCAGTTACAATAGCTTTAATTTTTTTTAGCTTTAGCTTATCTGATAAGAAGTTATCAATTTCTCTAAAAATTTCTATAGGATCAGACATCTTTCCTTCTCCATATTCACCACAAGCCATTTCACCTATTACTGGTCCAATCAACTTATATCCAAAACTTTTTAATTTTATTAAATTTTCTTTTGTCGACTTATGTTCCCACATTCTCACATTCATTGCAGGTACTAAGAATATTTGTTTATTTGAAGCTAAAATAACTGTTGACGCCAAATCTTCAGATGTACCCTGACTTAACTTGCTTATTGTATTTGCTGTCGCTGGAGCAACTATTATTAAATCTGCCCATCGAGATAAAGCTATGTGATCCATTTCTGTTTCATTTTCAACATTAAACAAATCATCATAAACTTTACCTTGAGATAAAGAAGCTACAGATAAAGGAGTAACAAATTCTTTTGCACTCTTTGTCAAAATAGTTTTTATTTCTGCTTTATTCTTTTTAAACAATCTTATTGTCTCTAATGCTCTATAAGCAGAAATACCACCACATATAATAAATAAAACTTTTTTATTTGATAAATTGTTCATTGGCTAAATTAAAATACCAATAGTCCAAAAATTACAAGGACTAATAAACCAATAATAGATTGATTTCTAAAAGCAACCATTTCTGATTTTTTAGTATTTAAAGCTGTATAGGAATTGGAATTTTGCGGTATATGCCCACTTGCAAGAAAAGTAAGTGCTTGATTAGCTTTATCCATTATTTCAGGAAATTCTGGTAATCTTTTGATTACCTCTGAAGTATTTTTTAAAGTTTGATTTAAAGTTGTTAATGGATCTTTTGTCTCCTTTAACCAATTTTCTAAAACAGGTTTTGAAGTAGTCCAAATATTTGTGTTAGGATTTAATTTTCGTGCCACTCCCTCTACAACTACCATTGTTTTTTGCAACATGAGAAGCTGAGGTTGTGTTTGCATATTAAATTTTTCTGTCACATCAAATAATTGTTTTAATAATTTTCCACCAGAAATATCTTTAACTGCTTGACCAAAAATTGGCTCTCCAATCGACCTCAAGGCTTGTGCAAGATCATCAATCGGAACATTTTTGGGGACCAGCCCAGCAACTAAATGAACTTCTGCAACTTTACGATAATCTCTTTGAATAAACCCAAATAATATCTCAGCGAGGAATCTTTTGCTCATTTTATCAAGCCTTCCCATTATTCCGAAATCAATTGGTACAATATGACCATTATTATCTATAAATATATTTCCTTGATGCATATCAGCATGAAAGAAACCATCTCTGACAGCGTGTCTTAAAAAGTTTTGAATAATATCTTCAGCTATTTTTTCAGTGTTAAAATTTCTATTTTTAAGTTCCTGAGTCTCTCTAATCGAAATACCATCGACCCAATCTAGGGTCATTACATTTTCACTGGTGAAATTCCAGTAAATTTGTGGAACTTTGAATCCAACATCGTTTTTAGTATTTTCTGCATACTCATTTGCTGCTGCAGCCTCAAATCTTAGATCCATTTCAAGATTTGTAATCTCTTTTAATAAAAAAACGACTTCAACAAGTTTAAGTCTTTTTGTTTTTTTTATAAATGACTCAATAAAAAAAGCAAAAAGCATCATTGCATCTATTTCCTCATTAAATATTTTTTTTATATTTGGTCGTAATATCTTAATAGCAACATCTTTAATTGTTCCATTATCGTTAATTTGAGCTTTATGTACTTGAGCAATAGATGCTGCAGCAACTGGTTCACTCAAATCGATTATTGAATTATAAGTTTCTTCGCCTAGATCATTTCTTATAATTTGTTTTGCCTCAATCAATGAAAATGGTGGTAATTTGTCTTGAAGATTTTCTAGCTTTTTGGAAAGCTCTTCACCAATAATATCTGGTCTTGTTGCTAAAAATTGACCAAGTTTTATAAAAGTAGTTCCCATTGATTCTAGTGAGTTTGCTAATCTTTCACCCTCATCTTTATTATTATCCTCAAGGTTAGAGCGCCTAAATGAAAATGAAAGTATTTTGAAAAAAATTTTTACAATTAAAGGAGGTTCTTGAAATTTTGATGTAATACTTAAAATATCTGATCTAGCTACTTTTCTTCCTAATTTAAACAAAGTTATTATTTTTTTAATCATTAAATTTTCCAACCACTATGAATAGAAACGATACCACCTGATAAATTTCTGTAAGTGCATTTTTTGAATTTATTTTTTTTCATAAGTTCAATTAATTCTTCTTGGTTAACGAAGTTTTCTATGCTTTTAACAAGATACTCATAAGGTTCTTTTTCTCCAACAATTAATTTTCCTAATGAAGGTATAAATTTTGAGTAACTTTTATATATTTTATTTAAATTGGAATTTTGTATTTTAGAAAATTCAAGACATAAAAATCGTCCACCAGACTTAAGCACTCTATAAGCTTCAGATAAAGATTTATTTAAATCTTTGGTATTTCTTAATCCAAAACTGATAGTGTAAAAATCAAACGTATTATTTCTAATTGGTAGATTTTCTGCATTTGCTATAACCCACTCTATATTCTTTAAGTGTTTAAGCTTTTCCATACCTTTTTTGATCATCTTTTTATTTGGATCAACACAAGTTATGCTTGCTTCCTTTTCTAAATTATTTAGCAATAGTTTAGCTATATCGCCTGTGCCGCAACCAACATCAATAAATTTATGTTTATTCGATGGACTCATCATATTTAGAAGATTTTTCTTCCAGATACGATGAACTCCTAATGACATAAAATCATTCATCAAATCATATTTATCGTAAACTTTATCAAAAACATTTTGAACTAGTTCTTTTTTATTTTGTAGGTATTGTTGCATAAATAAAATTATATATTGAATATAGTATTAAATGCCAGAATTACCAGAAGTAGAAGTAGTTAGACAGTCTTTAAACAAAACAATTAAACAAAAAAAGGTTAAAAAAGTAATAATTAGAAATCGGAATTTACGATTAAAAATACCTTCAAATTTTGCGTCATTTTTAATGAACCTAAAAATAATCAAAGTAAATAGATTCTCAAAATATCTAATTTTGTGTTTATCAAATAAAAGTTATTGTTTACTTCATTTAGGAATGTCAGGAACTGTTCACTTGATTCATAAAAATAAAAATGATTATTTGACTAATGCTAGTTTTTATAGTTCACCAAAATTGCCAGATAAACATAATCATGTTGAAATAATATTTAAAGATCTTAAGGTCGTTTATAATGATCCTAGACGCTTTGGTTTTTTTCAGATAATAAAAAATAAAAAGCTGTTAAAAAAAAAGTTCGCTAATTTAGGCCCTGAGCCCTTTCAAGCAGAATTTAATTTAACTTATATAAGCTCTTATTTTAGTAAAAAAAAAAAAGAACATCAAAAACTTTTTATTAGATCAAAATTTTGTCTCAGGTATTGGAAATATTTATGCAAGTGAAATTTTATTTTTAAGCAGGATAAACCCAATTAAGGAAGTCTATCTTCTTACAAAGCAAGAACTTAAAAATATTTTGAAATACTCAAAGAAAATTTTATTAGAAGCTATAAATAAAGGAGGTTCAAGTATAAGAAATTTTAAAAATATTTCTGGTAAATCAGGTAATTTTCAAAAAACTTTTAAAGTTTACGATAGGGAAGGAATGAAATGTAGAAACATCAAATGTAAAGGATTAATCAAAAAAAAAGTTATTTCGAATAGATCGACTTTTTTTTGTAATTCTTGCCAAAAATAGACAATTATTTGATTGACCCTTATTAATTCTCAAGTTATACCCCTGCGCATATGGCTAATACTAAATCCGCGATCAAACGAATAAGAAGAATATCAAAGCAAACTGCTGTTAATAAGGCGAGAAAAAGCAGGTACAAAAACGCTATAAAAAAAATGAATCTACTTATTGAGAATAAAAAAAAGTCAGAGGCCTTAAAATTCTTACCCAAGTTGAATTCTGAGTTAATGAAGATTGCAAAAACTGGAATTATAAAAAAGCAAAATGCATCAAGAAATTTGTCTAGACTGACAAAAAAAATTGCATCGATATAATATTTATACTGCAGGTTGTTTAAAAGATTCAACTTTTAGATCTACAAAATCTGTGTCCAAGTTTCAATTAAATACAATATTTAGAGTTAGTAAACATTTCTGTTAACTGTTTTCAATTATAAATTTTATTTTTAGGTAACTTAAAAAAATTTTAAAATTATAAATGTTCTTATATTTATTATTTACACAATCATAGATTTTATTTTTTTTTTATTTTCTAAAATTATTTGTTGCAATAATTCTATTATGGTTCTAACTGAACTTTCTCCAAATATATGAATAATTCTATCAAAAACAAAAATTTAGAAAATTTTAAAATTGAAACTCTTAATTGGAATTTAATTCAGTCGGAAATGAAGAATAAACTTGGTGCTGAAATTTATGAAAGCTGGCTAAAAAAAATAAATTTTGTAGAAGAATTCAATAATTATTTACTACTCTCAGTGCCAACAAGATTTATCCGAGATTGGATAACATCTAGATATTTGGATCAAATTTTGCAGGTTATAAAAGTTTATAAAAGAGACATAATAAGAATAGAATTTAAGATTGTAGATCTAAATAATACTAAAATAAAAGATGATAGTAATAATGTCTCTACTTCGAGCAGAGAAAACGAAAATGTATCTTTTATAAAAGATACATATCTCCAATATAATCGTTTAGATCCAAATAAAAGATTTGAAAATTTTATTGTAGGTTCCAGTAATAAACTGGCATATGAAGCTTCATTAAAAGTTTCTGAAAATATAAAAAATTATAATCCACTTTATATTTATGGTGGTGTAGGGATGGGCAAAACACACTTGCTTAATTCAATTGGCTACGAATTAAAAAAGGATCATAAAGTTATGCTCATATCGGCTGAAAGATTTATGTATCAATTTGTAAAATCAATTAAAAATAATGATATGGTTAAATTTAAAGAGTATTTTAGAAATACTGATATTCTTTTAATTGATGATATTCAGTTTATGAATGGTAAGGAGGCTATGCAGGAGGAATTTTTTCATACCTTTAATGCTTTATTGGATAGAGGTTCTCAAATTATTCTATCAGCTGACCGTCCTCCAAGTAAATTATTAAGAATTCAAGAGAGAATAAAATCTAGATTTTCTGGAGGGTTAGTCGTGGATATACAAAAACCAGACTTGGAACTTAGAAAGAAAATTGTAAAAAGTAAAACTGATCAGCTCAGCAGCTTATATCCCGATAAAATTTTAATAACTGAGGATACTCAAGAATTCATAAGCAATGAAATATCCACTAGTATAAGAGAATTAGTTGGTGCAATAAATAGAATTGTATCTTTTTCAAGAATTTACAACAAAACACCAAATCTATCAGAAATTAAAATAATTTTAAAAGATTTATTAAATATTGGAGAAAACAAAGTAACAATTGATTTAATACAAACTATTGTTTGCAAATTTTTTAAAATAAGCAAAAATGAAATGCTTTCATCAAGAAGATCTAGATATTTAGTGAGACCAAGGCAAACAGCTATTTACCTCACAAAAATATTAACATCTAAGTCATTACCTGAGATTGGACGTGAATTTTCCAACAGGGATCACACTACAATAATTCATTCAGTTAAAACTATTGAAAAATTAAAAGAAAATAATCCTGAGATGGTTGAAAATATAAATAAATTAAAAAACCAAATACTTTACAATAATAAAGATGAAATTTAATGTAAACCAGCAAGATCTTCAAGAAGCACTAAATTTTTGTCAAGGTGTTATAGAAAAAAGAAGTACACTACCAATTTTGTCAAACATATTAATAGATGCCCAAAATACTTCACTTACCATCACCGCAACAGATCTTGATTTAATATTTATTCATCAAATTAATAATGTGGAGGTTTTAGAAGAAGGTAAAACTACCTCTACATCAGCCACCATGTATGATATAGTAAGAAAATTATCGGCTGGGAAAAAAATTAATTTAACTCTAACCAATGAGAGCAAGTTACACTTAGAGTCAGAAAAATCTATTTTCAATTTAAATTGTATGAATGCCTCAGAATTTCCAATAACAGACGAAAATTTTAACCAAAATGAGTTTTTGATAAAATCAAAACAACTTTTGAAGTTATTAAATAAATGTAAATTCTCAATTTCCAATGATGAGACCAGACATTATTTGAGTGGAATATATTTACATCACACAGAAGTAGATGATAAAAATTATTTAACAGCAGTAGCAACAGACAGTCACAGAATGTCAATCTCTAAAATTAGATTAGAAAATAAAATTGATTTTGAACCATTAATATTACCCAAAAAAACAATATTTCAGTTATGCTCACTATTAGATGGATATGATGGTGATGTAAAAATTTCTAACGTTAAATCAAAAATTAAATTTGAGCTAAAAAATAGTATTTTAATTTCGAAATTAATCGACGGAAAATTTCCAAATTATATTCAAGTTATTCCAAAAAATAATCAAAAAAAGTTGGAGGTTGACCTTAAACTATTTTTGAATTCTGTAGATAGAGTTGCTTCGGTATCATTGGATAAAAAGGATGGGGTAAAATTCAATTTGTTAGAAAATTCACTAGATTTATCAGTAAACAATACAAATAGCGGTGATGGGAAAGAAACATTAAATGTTAAATTTAATCATCAATTAGAAATAAGTTTTAATTCAAGATATCTTTTAGATGTAGCTTCTCAGATCGATGGAGAGAAAATTGAAATTTATTTAAATGATACTGGTTCGCCGGCATTGATAAAAGATCCAGGAGATTTTGATAGTATTTATGTTGTTATGCCAATGAAGGGCTAATTCATTGAATTTAGTTCTGAGTAAATCTCATTTTCCAAAATTTTGAGAAAATCTTCCTTTGGAAGGCCATATTTAATAGGTTTTAAAATTGATATTGTAATTGTTTTACTACTATTTTTAAATTTTCCTTTTGGCCAAACGAATCCAGAATTTATTGCTATAGGTAAGCAATTTATTTTTAATTGCTCATAAATCCTTGATGCTCCCTTCTTAAAAGCTGGCCTTTCCATTGGAGGGACCCTTGTACCCTGAGGAAAAATAATAAGTGGGCGATTTGAACTTAAAACTACACTTGAGATATTATCAAAAAAACCCAAATTATCTTTTGTAACTTTATCTCTATTAATTGAAATTGAACCGATCTTTTTTAAATACCAACCAAATACAGGTATTTGAAGTAATTCTTTTTTAAGAATAAAGACAGGAGAATTAAAAATAGTTTGTAAATAAAAAGTTTCAAACATTGATTGATGTGATGAAGCAATAAAAAATTTTTCATTTTTATTCATATTTTCTTTTCCTTTTATTAAAATTTTAGTTGATAAAAATATTTTTAAACAGAAGCTAGCCCAGTACCCCATTAATTTTCCTCCAAAGAGAACAAATTTTTGCGGTAAAAATAATGATGGTAGAAAAATTAATGAAATTAAAATAATTCCAGAAAAAAAGAAAGTTGAAAATAAAAAACTTCTAATCATTTATTCCAAAAGCTACATTAAATCTTTATGCTTTTGTCTTTTTTTAATAATTTTAATTTTTGAACCTTTTATCAATAATTCAATTGCTTTGGGTCTTAAATTATAATTCGAGCTTAAGGATGTTCCGTAAGCTCCTACATCACATATTGCAATTAAATCATTTTCTCTCAATTTTTGAAAATTTTTTATGGAAGAAAAAATATCAGTGCTTTCACAGATAGGACCTACAAATTCATAAGATTTTTTGGAAATGATATTAGTCTTGTTTACAGGTAACATTCTATGTTTAGCTCCATAAAGAGCAGGACGCATTAAATCATTCATAGCAGCATCTAATATAATAAAATTCTTTTTTTCGTTTTTTTTTATGTATATTATTTTTGTAACTAAAATTCCAGTATTACCAATAATTGACCTTCCAGGCTCAAAAATTATTTTAGTATTATATTTTTTTAAAAAATTTTTAATTGATACATTGTATTTTTTAAAGTTTAATTTTTTATCAGATTTATCATACGAAATACCCATGCCTCCTCCAAGATCTACAAACTCAAATTTATGACCCACTTTATTAATTACTTTCTGAATTGTTTTGAGCATTTTTTCATAAGGTTTATGGTCTAAAATTTGACTTCCGATGTGAACACTCAGGCATTTGAGAAAAATATTTTTTGACTTATTACAATATTTAACTAATTCGGGAAATATTTTACTACTTACTCCAAATTTATTTTCTTTTTTTCCAGTAGAAATTTGATTTAAAGTTTTAGCATCTGTATTAGGATTCAACCTGATACCAATATTTACTTTTTGTTTTTTTAATTTTGCTATTCTTTCTATTTCTTGAATTTCGCTTTTAGACTCTGCATTAATTAATAATATCTTTTTATCAATTGCATAACTAATCTCGGTTGATGTTTTACCAACTCCAGAAAAAACTATCTTTTTTGGATTTATTCCTGCTTTCAATGACATCATCAGTTCTCCCATTGAAACGACATCAGCTCCTAAACCAAATTTTTTTATTTCTTTTATTAAATTTAAATTAGTATTGGATTTTACGGCGAAACATATTAATGGAGAAAAGGATTTAAAGCTTTTTTTAAAATTAGAGATATTTTCCTCTAACTGTTTATATGAGTAACAATAAGCTGGTGTCCCATACTTTTTAGCAATATTTTTTATACTTGCATTTTCAAATAATAATTTTTTTTTTAAGTATTTCATTAAACTTTTTTATTAAGGATTTTTTGATCTTCAATTTTCTTTTGAGAGTTTTTATATACTGGGTCTCCTTTTTTTCCACAAGAAATCACTACACAGCAAATTATAATAGCAAGAAAAATTTTTTTAATCATAGTTGTTTCTTGTATTTCATTATCATTTTTTTAATATTATCAAAAGATGTTCCTGCATAAGATTTTTTAGAATTTATAGAATTTTTAAGATCAAATATTTTCATAACTTCTATTGTTAATTTAGGTTCAATTTTCTTTAGTTCTTCAATATTTAGCTCGATTAATTTTTTTTTCTTCTTTTCTGCAAAATTAACTATGGCAGCAGTTTTTTGATAAGCTTCTCTAAAAGACATAGAATAATTTTGAACTAGATAATCTGCTAAGTCTGTTGCAGTTATATAACCATACTTTGCAAGATCTAACATTTTTTTCTTATTTGGAGTTAAATTTTTTAAAACTTCATCCATTATCTTCAGACAATTTACAAGATTGTCATAAGTGTTAAAAATTATTTGTTTATCATCTTGAAGGTCTTTGAAATAAGAAAGCGGCAAACCTTTGAGAATAGTTAGCATTGAAAATAAATTACCATATGCAAAACCTGTCTTTCCTCTTAAATACTCTAAGGGATCTGGATTTTTTTTTTGAGGCATTATTGAAGAGCCAGTAACTATCTTATCATTAAGATTAATTAGATTAAAACCATCAGAATTCCAAATAATAAATTCTTCAGAAATTCTGGATATATGCATTGAACAAACAGATGAAGAGTAAAGGAAATCCAAAACGAAATCTCTATCTGACACAGTATCAATTGAATTATTGGTTGGTTTTTTGAAATTTAATTTTTTTGTAGTATAATTTCTGTCTATATTAAATGAGGTTCCAGTCAAAGCAGATACACCAAGAGGATTCTCATTCAAATGTAAAAGATTATTTTCAAATCTTTTTTTGTCTCTATTAAACATTTCAATATAAGCCATCAAGTAATGCCCAAATGAGACTGCTTGCGCATTTTTAAGATGGGTAAATCCTGGCATAATAGTATCAATATTTTTTTCTGCTAATTTTAATGTAGATTTTATTAATTTAATCAAGTTATCATTTATTTCCATAGTAGCAGATTTCATCCACATTTTTAAATCAGTTATAACCTGATCATTTCTAGATCTTGCAGTATGAATATAACCAGCGTCTTCTCCAATAATCTCAAATAATTTTTTTTCGATATTCATGTGTATATCTTCATATTTTTTATTAAATTCAAATTTATTTTTTGAGATATCTTTTTTAATTTTGCCCAAGCCATAGATAATTTTATTTTTTACTTTAAATGAAATAATTTTCTGTCTAAAAAGCATTTCAACATGAGCGATAGATCCAATTATATCTTCTTTATAAAGTCTCTTATCAACACTTATAGAACTCCCAACTTTTTGATAAAGTGAGGAGCTATTGTTTTTAACCCTTGTGTTCCAAATTGCCTGGTTGTTTTTATTTTTTGTCATGGTACTTAATTATACATTTTAACATGAGATTTTTAATTATATTTATTTTTTTAATATCAAGTTTTGCTGCTGCTGAAACTAAAGAAATAAAAAATCTTTTTCTTAATAACGAGTTGAAAAAGTATGATGAAATAACGTTTTTAGACGACAATAATAATCAATTAAGTTTAGAGGACTATAAAGGGAATTTAATTATATTGAATTTTTGGGCAACTTGGTGTGCCCCGTGCAAAGAAGAAATGCCTTCTTTAGACTTATTGCAAGTTAACAGGGATTTAAATAATTTAAAGATATTTCCTATTAATGTCGGTAAGGATAATCTTGATAAATCTTTGATTTTTTTTAAAGACCTTAAAATTGAAAATTTAAATATATACTTTGATAATCCAACTACTTTAGCAAAAAAATTTGGACTAAGAGGGATTCCAACCACAATATTGATTAATAAAGATGGATTTGAATTTGCAAGAATAATGGGGTCGATTGATTTTGAGGATAAAAAATTTATTGAATGGCTTAAAGATTATAACTAGTTTTTAAAAAAGTATGCAAAACCGACCAAAGCAATTATTGCTATAAATTGTAATAAAACTCTTAATTGCATTAATTTGTTTGAGTATTTTTTACTTGTTTCTCCTCCCTTAAACAAGGTGCCAATTCCAAGTATAAGTACTATACCAACAGCAACTAACAAAACTATTGATAATATTTTTACAAATATTCCAGTTATCATAAATGTATTGTAGGGTGTTTTAAAAATAAAAAAACATAAATCAATAAGTATGACATTTTGTCTAGATTCAACAATTATAAAACCTGAGGATAAAAACCAAATTAAAAATGCAATTATTTTACTCCATGGCTATGGTGGCGATGGAAAAGATATAAGCATGTTATCATTAAATTGGAAAAGGCACTTACCTAACACAATTTTTATTTGTCCTAATGGTCATGAAAAATGTCCAATTAACCCATCTGGTTTTCAATGGTTTGATTTAACAAGAGACGATGAAAACTATATTTTAGAGCAATCAATAATAGCTGAAAATAAATTAAGAAAATTTATAGACGAGGTAAAGAATGAATTTAATTTAGAAAATTATAAAATTTGTTTATCTGGTTTTAGTCAGGGTTGTATGATGTCTATTAACATAGGTCTTACCTCAAATGAAAAATTCAACTGCGTTATTGGCTTTTCAGGAAAGATAATTAATCAGGAAGATCTAAAAAAAAGAAAAAAAATTTCAACAGATACTCTTCTGATTCACGGTGACTCAGACCAAGTTGTCTCACCTAATTTTATGTTAGAAGCAAAAGATTTCTTCATCAGAAATAATGTCAAAATAGAGACGCATTTAATCAAAAATTGCGATCATCATATTCCTATTGAAGCATCAAGTATAGCTTTAAATTATATTTTAAAAAAGATTTAATAACTGCTTAATGTTGAAATAGTTTTTTATTTGAGTTAAACTTCTTTTATGAATAGCTTTATTGAACAAGATGTATCTTTAGAAAAATGTCCAGCATTAGTTTTAAATGCAGACTATAGACCTTTAAGCTATTATCCCCTATCTTTATGGTCTTGGCAAGATACAGTAAAGTCAGTTTTTTTAGAAAGAGTAATTATTGTAAGCACTTACGATAGAATTGTAAGAAGTCCGTCTTTTGATATGCAGTTGCCAAGTGTTATAGCATTAAAAGATTACATTGTTCCACAATCTAAACCAAGTTTCACAAGATTTAATGTTTTTCTAAGAGACAAGTTTTCCTGTCAATATTGTGGAAGTGGAGAGGAACTAACTTTTGATCATTTGCTTCCAAGATCTAAAGGTGGCGAGACTCATTGGGACAATGTTGTTACAGCTTGTTCTGACTGTAACGTTAAAAAAGGTGGTAAGTTACTAAAATTATCTGGAATGAAACTTAGTCAATATCCTTACCAACCATCGACTGAAGATTTACATCGAAATGGAAAAAACTTTCCTCCAAATTATTTACACAAAAGTTGGATGGACTATTTATATTGGGATGTTGAATTAGAGGCTTAATTCTAAATTTTTTCTGAGATATTTATAGCTATTTTTGATCCAGTTTTAATAATTTTATCCATTATAGAATATAAACCCTTTTTAGATGCACCTTCCTCATAAGCTATATCTTTATGTTCAAGCTCATCTTCCCTAAATTTAGTAATTTTTTCTTTTAATTCATTTTCTTCAGGGCCAAGTTGATTTATTTGATTTAAATAATGCTTGTCTATTACTTCCTCTACTGATGCAGTACATAACATTGCAGCTTTTTTTCCTAGCAGAGTTGAACCAAAACCCAAACCTACGCCTAACAAGTCCCACAATGGTAAAAATTTTGTAGGTTTAATGTTTCTTTTTTTAATTTCTTTTTCAAAAAATTGACAATGTTCTGTTTCGTGAACTTTCATTTCTTCAATAGTTTTCTTTAAATCATCGTCATTAACAAAAGTATTTAATGCAAGAAGCTGTCCTTCATATATTTTAACAGCTCCTCTCTCACCAGCGTGATCAACTCTTATAAATTCTTCAACTTTATTACTTGTTTTTTTCATATTTTAAAAAAATGTTTGTTAAAATAACTAATAAAAAAAAATTTAACATTATATTAATACTTGTAAGAGATAATCCAAAAACCTTAAATGTCACATCTTTACAACTTATAGTTTTTTTGTTTAATTGTTCAAGAACGTCCTCTTTAGTGATAATTTCAGATAAATCTTTAATACCACAGACTAATGACTCCTCAAAAAATCCTTGTTCAATACCAAAATGATAAATTGTAATAGATATAGAAAAGATAAATGTGAGAATTAATAATAATATAAAAAAACTTTCATTTTTTTTAATAATGAAAATTGTCGTTATCAAAATTATACTTAATCCATAAGGAATTCGCTCTATCAAACAAAGTTTACAAGGCTGATATCCAAGAACGTATTCAATAAAATAAGCAGAAATTAGAGCAATAAAACTTAAAGAAATAATTAATTTTAAGTAAAATGTAGATTTTAATTTATACATTAGATTTTAAAGCTAAATAACTTATCGCCCCAATAATAACAATTAGTATCCCAATAATTGTAAACCATTTAGATCCATGCTTTTCCATAAATTCAGTAAAAACTTCTCCAAACTTATAAGAAAGATAGGAAACTATAAAAAAACGCAATCCTCGAGAGATCAAGCTTATTAAGATAAAAATAATAATATTAAAACCAATTAATCCGCTGGTTAAAGTGAATACCTTATATGGTAGAGGAGTAAAGCCTGCTAGAAAAAGAATGCCTAACCAAGCATAAAAACCATCACTATTTATCAAGCTATTTTTAAGGTTAGATAATTTGTTTTCATAGTCATAAAAACTCATTATTTCCATTCCTATATCAAAAAAAAAGGCTCCAAGAAAATATCCAAATATACCTCCTAAAACAGAAAAAATTGTTGCAATAAAAAAAATTTTAATAAAATCATTTTTTTTTGAAATTACCATAGGTATGATCATTGCATCTGGTGGAATGGGAAAAAAAGAACTTTCAATGAATGAAACTAAAGCTAAGTAATGTTTAGAACTTTTATGTGCTGCTAATTTTAAACACTTTTTATATAATGTATTAAACATTTTTTGGTTTTAATATAATTTTAGTTCTTATACTATTTAATAAAATA
>MDTD01194352.1_pt1 | contig 18843 bp, 14 predicted proteins | sample 811221 | NCBI WGS metagenome assembly MDTD01 (sample SAMN05326646, study PRJNA326480) | marine metagenome | isolation source: seawater | place: Pacific Ocean: South West | collected 2011 | reverse complement strand
GAAGTACGAGCTGCACCACGGCGTCCGCATCACCGACGGCGCCATCGTCTCCGCCGCGACCTTGTCGAACCGCTACATTACCGACCGCTTCCTGCCCGACAAGGCGATCGACCTCGTCGACGAGGCGGCGAGCCGGTTGCGCATGGAAGTCGATTCGAAGCCCGAGGAGATCGACGAACTCGATCGGCGCATCATCCAGCTCAAGATCGAGCGCGAGGCGCTCCGAAAGGAGAGCGACACCGCCTCCAAGGATCGGCTCGGCAAGCTCGAAAAGGAATTGGCCGACCTCGAGCAGAAGTCGGCCGAGCTCACCAGCTCATGGCAGGCCGAGAAGGAAAAGCTCTCGGGTGCCCAGAAGCTCAAGGAGCAGCTCGACCAGGCGCGGAGCGAGCTCGAGATCGCACAACGCAAGGGCGACCTCGCGCGGGCGGGCGAACTCGCCTACGGCGTCATTCCCGATCTCCAGCGGAAGATCGAGACCGCCGAGACGGCCGATACCGAGACCATGCTGCGCGAGGAAGTGACGGCGGAGGATATCGCCAGCGTCGTCTCGCGCTGGACCGGTATTCCCGTCGACAAGATGCTGGAAGGCGAGCGCGAGAAGCTTCTCCACATGGAAGACGGTCTGCACCAGCGGGTCATCGGTCAGGACGAGGCGATCGTCGCGGTCGCCAACGCCGTGCGCCGGTCGCGCGCCGGGCTCCAGGACCCGAACCGGCCCATCGGCTCGTTCCTGTTCCTGGGCCCCACCGGCGTCGGCAAGACCGAGCTCACCAAGGCGGTGGCCGAGTTCCTGTTCGACGACGAGACGGCGATGGTCCGTATCGACATGTCGGAGTTCATGGAGAAGCACTCGGTCGCGCGGCTGATCGGCGCGCCTCCGGGCTATGTCGGCTACGAGGAAGGCGGTGCGCTAACCGAGGCGGTGCGGCGCCGGCCCTATCAGGTGATCCTGTTCGACGAGATCGAGAAGGCACATCCGGACGTGTTCAACGTCCTCCTGCAGGTTCTCGACGACGGACGGCTGACCGACGGCCAGGGGCGGACGGTCGATTTCCGCAACACGGTCATCATCATGACCTCGAACCTGGGCAGCGACTACATCGCCGCCCTGCAGCCCGGCGATCCGGTCTCGGCGGCGCGGGAGAAGGTGATGGACGTGGTCCGGCAGGCCTTCCGGCCCGAGTTCCTGAACCGGCTCGACGAGGTGCTGCTGTTCGATCGCCTGACCCGCGACCAGATGACGGCGATCGTCGACATCCAGCTGGTGCGGCTGCGGAAGCTGCTGGCCGATCGCAAGATCACCCTCGATCTCGACGAAGCGGCCAAGACGTGGCTCGCCAATGCCGGTTTCGACCCGGTCTATGGGGCGCGGCCGCTGAAGCGGGTGATTCAGCGCAACCTGCAGAACCCGCTGGCGAGCATGATCCTCGAAGGGCGGATCCAGGACGGCCAGACGGTCAATGTCGGCGTCGCCAACGGCACCCTGGCGATCGACGGCGAGCAGGTGGCCGTGGCGGCCTGACGGTCGGCTGACACAGCGCACAAAAGAAAAGGGCCTGCCGGCGAACCGGCAGGCCCTTCTGCTTCGATCGGTCCGGCGGGACTACTGCGCCGTACCGGTCGTCCGTCCGCGCACCCGCCAGAACAGGCCCGCACCGAACAGCCCCGCCAGCATCAGCGCGAAGCTCGGCGGCTCCGGCACGTCGGCGACGAAGATGGTCGTCGGCGTCATGGTGAGGGTGTCGGTGCCGTCGTCGAACACGTCGGTCAGGGTGATGCCCGCCTGGAACGCCAGCGGATCGGTCGGATCCAGGAACAGGTCGGGGTCGATGTCATCGATCCGGAAGATCGAAACGTCGAACGCCAGCGTCGTGAAGTCGAAGGACTGGCCGGCCAGGAACGTCCCCAGGGAAATGAAGTCCGTGCCATCGAAGGCCAGCAGTTCGTAGCCGTCGGCGTCGTTGACCGAGGCTAGACCCGGCATCGTCACCGACGCGAAGAAGATGTCGTCGCCGGTCGTGTCGAGTTCGAAGGTGTAGCCGACGGCGACGTCCGGATCGATCCAGATGATCGTTCCCGGCGGCACCGGCGGGATATCGAACTCGAACCCGCCATCCTCGGTCGTGTTGCTCGGCAGCAGCGGCGTCTCTTCGCTCGCGCCCGCCGCACCCAACTGGGCGATGTAGGCGGTCGTGTCGTAGATGTCGTCGCTGGTGTCGCTGAGGATGATGGTCAGCGTGTTGCCGGTGCTGCCCGCGAGGACGGGGGCGTCGAAGCGGAGAAGCGGATTGCCGCCCGGTGCCAAAACGCCGTCGAGCTCGGTTCCCGGGATCGCTGCCATGCCCGGATGGTTGATGTTGACGGTGAAGCCATCCACGCCGGCGATGTTCTCGCCGTTGAGGAAAATCCCGAAGCCGTCGACGTAGGTATTGCCCTGGTACTCTGGGAATTCCTCCGAACCGAATGCGGCCAGGAACGACAGGATGTCGAAGCCTTCGGCGACGTCGAAGGTCAGGTCGAATTGAATGACGTCGTGGTGCGACCGTTCGCCGGTGATCTCATCGAGAAGGCCGTCCTGCTCGGGATTGGCGACGTTGTCCCAACTCGTCGAGTTGCCCGAGTTGAAATTGCCACCGTCCTCGTAGTCTTCCACATTGCCGCTGCTGAGGACGATGCCGCCCGCGGCCGGCAGGTTATAGGTGCCTGATTCGTTGGTGAAGGTGCCGATTGGCGCCGCGCCGCCGGTTTCTTCACCGCCGCCTTCGACCGCCAAGGCCGCAAGCACCGGCCCGCCGTACCCGCCGTAGCCTCCGGAGAAGTCGGTGTTGTCGGTAAAGGCCACGAACTCCTGGCCTTCATCGGCGAGCACCTGGAAGAAGTCGACGTCGCTGCCGCTCAGGGATTCGTAGAAATCGAACAGCTGCAGGTCGCCACCAAACTCGCCGCCGGGGACGAATTCGCCGAACTCGCCGGTGCTGCCGAAGTCGGATGGATTGGACGACCCCACACCGACATAAAAGGCGTAGTCGCCGAACTCGTCGTGCGGTGCGCCGCCGCCGTAGCCGCCGTAACCGCCATATCCGCCGTAGCCTTCGCTACCGTCGTCGAAGCCGTCGAAGTCGAAGTCGGAAAACCCGCTGACGGCGAAGTTGAGTTCGCCCGAGGAGCCTACGACCCCGGTGATCTGGGACGAAAGGCCGTTGCCGAAGCTGCCGCTGTCGTCGTCGGTCGTGATGATCGAACCGGGAAGGCTGCCCCCGCCGAAGTCGGTCAGCAGGCCGAGGGTCGTGTCGGGGCCGCCGTAACCGCCGTACCCGCCGTATCCTCCATATCCCCCGTCAGCGGCGCCTCGAACGACCGAAGCACCGGTGATGCTGATGCCGGCGGCGCTGAAGCCTTCACCGACGCCCTGCCCCAGGTTGAGGGCGCGGGTCAGCGCGAGAATATCTTCTGTTCCTGTTATTTGAAGGGCGTGCGCCGGGCCTGCGGCAAGGCCGACCGCGGCGACCGACGCCAGCAATAGGGTCTTGGAATTCATCTCCGTTCTCCCTACGGACGGATAAACTGGGCGCCCCTTCGCAATTTTCGTACCACCTAAGGGAATCCAGCGAAACCTGCGGGAATGGAGAAGCGGATCGCCAAAGGTGTAAGAGAATCCGACAGTTGATCCGGTCGGTACGACGTTCTGGTGGTCAAACTCTTGCTCGGCAATAGATGATTAACCCGAAATGAATAGGCTTGAAGGGTAAGAAGCCCGAGGCAGGCGCTGTAAGGAATTCCGACAGTTGCTTGCGGGCGTCGGCATAGGCGACCAAGTGGCCAGCGGGTATGCTGGCCTGCGAGACGGCAGGCGAAAAATCGAGGACGGGGATGATGGTCAAGACGGCGATGCTGGGAGCGGTCGGTGCTCTGCTTCTTGCCGGCGCGCTACCGGCCGCGGCGGCGGATGGAGACGGGAACTTCGCGATAGACGGCGCAGGGACCGTCACCTGCGACCGCTTCATTGAAGCCTATGACGGGAAGACCCGCGATTACTACGTCTATGCCGGCTGGGTCGACGGCTACGTGACGGCGACGAATCAACAGCAGGACGAGACTTACGATCTGACGCCCTGGCAGACGACCGAATTTCTGCTCGACCTCGTTGCGCAGTACTGCCGCGCCAATCCGAAGCAGAAGTTTATTTATGGCGTCACCGAGCTGCTCCGTTACCTGTATCAGGGGCGGCTTCAGGAGCTTTCGGAAATCGCCCAGATCCAGCACGGCAGCAAGGGCGCCTACTTCTACCGGGCGACCATCCAGTCGGTGCAGGAGGCGCTGGCCGAGCGTTCGCTTTTCGAAGGCGAGGCCGATGGCGTGTTCGACGAGGAGGTCGCCAAGTCCCTCGCCCGCTTTCAGGGATTGTCCGGCCTGCCGGAAACAGGTTGGCTCGATCAGCGTACTCTGTTTGCCCTCACCAAGGTGAACCGGGAGAAAGACGACTGAGGGACGGTTCGGCGCGCGGATAGAACCTGTGGCGCGGGTCCTGCTGGCCTGGGAGCTCGGCGGCGGCTATGGCCATGTCGCCAAGCTGTTGCCTCTGTCTCAAAGGCTGCGCGAGGCCGGGCACGACGTCGCCCTTCTCCTCAGGGAGCCGCATCGTGCCGCCGGTGCCGGCGAGGGCATCCCGGTGGCGATGGCGCCGCATTGGAAAGGGAACAACCCGCGGGGCGTCAGCGCCATCAACTATGCGGGAGTGCTGGCGCTTTCGGGGTACACGCAGGTCGAGAACGTCAGGGGGCTCGTGGCCGCATGGCAGCGAATCTTCGCGTCCACGAGGCCGCATCTTCTCGTCGCGAACCATGCGCCGACAGCCATGCTCGCCGCGCGCGGCGCCGGGTTCCCCGTCATGGCGCTGGGGACCGGATTCGAGATGCCGCCGCCGGCGCGGCCCAGTGCGTCTTTGCAGCCCTGGCGCAAGGTACCGAAGGCAGAGCGCGAGAAGCTCGATTCCCAGGTGCTCGCGGTGGTGAACGCGGGAGTGCGTGGCGGTAAGGGCGGGCGGCTTTCCAGCATCAGCGCCATTGTCGACGCCGACGTTCGGTTCCTCTGCACCTTTTCCGAGATCGACCATTATCCCGGCCGGGGGGCGGCCCGATATGTCGGCCCGATCGCCGGCGCCGTCGGCAAGAATGCGCCAGCCTGGCCCGACAGCGGCCGGCGCCGGGCCTTCGTCTATCTGACCGGCAGGACGGTGGCAGAGACCGGCCTGATCGACCATCTCCGTCGCCTCGGCTGGTCTGTCGCCATGCATCTCCGTGACGCGCCGCCGCCGCTCCTCGAACAAGCCATGGCCGCCGGCATCCATGTCGAGCCGCGGCCCGTCGACCTTCCCGCGCTTGCGGGAGAATGCGACGTGATCGTCTGCCACGGAGGGCATGGAACAACCGCCCAGGCATTGCTCGCGGGAATACCGCTCTTCACCTTTCCGCAGCATCTGGAGCAGGCGACATTGGCGCACCGCGTCTCGTCGCTTGGCGCCGGCAAAGCGGTGGGCGTCCAAGCGGAAGGAATCGACTACGGCGCGGTGATGGAGCAGTTCGTCGAGACCGGTGCCGCCCGCGCCGCGGCGGAGCGGTTCGCCGCCAAGCATAAGGGGTTCGACCCCGAAGCCACGCTCGACCAGATCGCGGCCCGCTGCCTGGCCCTCCTCGACTGAGCCTTTCGTGTCAGTCGGCCAGCGGCACTGCGATCCCGCGGCGAAGGCAGGCGGCGTGAAGCGTGTTCCGTAGCAGGCACGCTATGGTCATCGGCCCGACGCCGCCGGGCACGGGGGTGATCGCTCCGGCGACCGCGCGTGCTTCCTCGAAGGCGACGTCGCCCACCAGCCGCGTCTTGCCGCCTTCGCCCGCGACCCGGTTGATACCGACATCGATCACCGTGGCGCCGGGGCCGACCCAGTCGCCCGGCACCATCGCCGGCCGGCCCACGGCCACGACCAGAATGTCGGCGTCGCGGCAGACGGCTGCGAGGTCTCGGGTTCTCGAATGGGCGACCGTTACCGTGCAGCTTTCGCGCAGAAGCAGCAGCGCCATCGGCTTGCCGACGATGTTAGACCGTCCGACGACGACCGCGTTCTTTCCGGAAAGGTCGCCCAGACGGTCCTTCAGCATCAGCAGGCAGCCGAGTGGCGTGCACGGGACAAGCCCCGGTGCCCCGTTCACCAGCCGGCCCATATTGACCGGATGGAAACCGTCGACGTCCTTGGCCGGGTCGATGGCGTCGATCACCGCGCCGGAATCGATCTGTCCCGGCAGGGGAAGCTGCACCAGGATTCCATCGACCTTTTCATCGGCATTGAGCGCGGCGACGAGGTCGAGCAACTCAGCCTGGGAAGTCGAGGCCGGCAGGCGGTGCTCGAACGAGTTCATTCCCGCCTCGCGTGTCGCTTTGCCCTTGTTGCGTACATAGACCTCGCTCGCCGGGTCCTCGCCCACCAGGACGGCGGCCAGGCCGGGAACGACATCGTGAGACTCGGCGAGTACGGCGGCCTGACGCCCTACCTCGGCGCGCAGGTTCGCAGCGAAAGCCTTTCCGTCGATCAAAGCGGCTTCGGTCATGGGGATGGGTTCTCTCCTCTTGGGGCGTTCCTGGCAAGAAGTTTCATATAATGAAAATTTATTTCCTGAAAGGGGGCGTGTTCCCCTATATCGATCAGGACGTCGAGATATGCACGCACTGATCTTGCTTCGGGTCGGGGGGTTGTCTAGGAATAGCGCCCGCAAGCGCGGATGGGGCGTGGCCAAGCGGTAAGGCAACGGGTTTTGATCCCGTGATCCCAGGTTCGAATCCTGGCGCCCCAGCCACCCCGACGATCGGGAGTTCGCGGTTGAACGGTCCGGCTTAGCGTGTCCGGCTCAGCACCCGTACCGCATGCAGGCGTCGTCGAACAGCCATCCGATCTCCGAGAGGGTAACGCCGTTGATCGTTGCCTGCTGGTTCATGAAGTCTGCGTCGATTTCGAATCGATACGACCGGCCGGCCCTGCCGGTCGAAGGACTCGCGATCAGTTGAATCACTTCGAGAAGTGCCTGGCGGTAGGCGCTCGGATTGCCGGATTGCCTGATCAGAGGGCTCAAGAAGGTCTCGATCAGGAAGGACGCCGGATCGGTGCTTTCCAGCACGGCATGCGCCATGCCTGCGCCCGCACCGCTGTCCGTCCACAACTGGCCGCTGCCGGTCGCTGCGCTCCGGCTGCCGGCGGCCGACGCACTGAAGGCAACGGGGCCGATATCGTCCAACCAAGTCTCGACGTCGCCGTTAGAGATCTCAGCGAGATCGAAACGCCGCGCGGTCCGTACGTCGATCTCCATCACGGGGGGGACGCCGACTCCCGCGCCTAAACCCGACAGGGTCGCGCCTTTGTGGTGATAGGTGAGGCGAGCCGCGTCGCCGGAGGTAAAGGTAAGCGCGGCTTCGTCCGCGCGGACATTGATTCCCTGTTCGATCTCCGCCTGCGCTGCTTCGGCGTGAAGCGATATCGTTGCATCGCCGAGATAGGCGAGAACGCGCTCGGGAGCGAGTGCACCGAACTCCGCCGCGATCAGGTCGAAGGCCGGTGCGGCGAACGCCGCTTCACGCGGCCAGTAGGTCGCGGGCAAGTCGGCGAGGACCGAGCCTCGCCCGTCGAAATCGATCTGCTTGAAGGCGACCCGGAACCCGGCTGCGCCGGCCCGCATGACCTCGCGCGGGCTCATGCAGTCATAGCTGTCGCATTCCAGCACGACGAGACGGTCGAACGTGATGTCGAAGGCGCCCGACCAGCCGGTGGTATCGGTGTTTCGATCGAATGCTGACTCGATCGTCAGCGTGCCCGCTTTCAAGCGAAAGTCGGGCGCACATTCGATGGAGACGGGGGCCGCCTGGATGTTCGCCCCCGAGAAGCTGCCGAGATCGTCATCCCAGATGAGGTCGGCCCGCTTCATCGTCAGGTGGAAACGGCAGGCGCCGTCGCTGCCCGATATCGCGCCGCCGGGGAAGGACAAGGTCACCGCTGTCTTGCCGGGTTCCGGCCCCGCGGTCACTCGCGCGGTGACGCGGCCGAGATCAGTGCCGTCCAGCGTAACGAAGGCGGAAGCCCGGACGACTGCGTCGCCGGCTCGTACGTCGATGTTGGAGAGAGCGAGTTCGGGCGCGGCCTCTGCGCTGAATGCGTCGGGCGCAGATCCGGGCTCGATAGGGGCGAACGCGGCAAGACGCCGCTCGATGCTTTGCCGCATCCGGTTCGTATCCAGGATGCTTCCCGCCGGAAGGCGCGTTTCCGGTTCTTCCTCCTGACGTTCGTCCCGTTCGGGCGGCGGCGGGACACGGGACGACTCGCGCGCGGGCGCGGCGGTCTCAGCGGGTTCTCCAGCATCGCCCCGGTCGTCGGGGGTGGCGGGCGGTCCTTCGGCCGTGACCGTCTCGGTCGCGGCATGCAGGTCCCAGGGATGGGCCCAGAACGCGAAGGCACGCTGGATGAAGTCGATGCCGATGGCGCGGGGAATTCCGCCGATCGTATCGGCGACGATCATCCCGGCGATTCCGTTCTCGGCGACCAGCGGCGCGCCCGACGTGCCGACCTGGACGTTCAGGCCATCTACCATGATCTGCTGATCGAGATCGACGCTATTGACCGTTCCCGCCTGTGACGGGACGTACCACTGGCCCGCGCGTCCGACATACCACACGGGCCTGGACCGTTCGGGCAGCGCCGGTGTCCGGACCAGCAGTTCGGGCCGCAGGGACAGGCCCTCGGGTAGTTGGGTCCGCAGCACGGCGACGTCGCGCTGCGCGTCATGGGTGCCGAGCAGGGTGGCCGCGAACTGTTCGCCGCGCCGCCGGAACCAGGTGACGCTCACCTCGCTGGCGACCTGACCCGGCAGATTGCCGCGGACGATGTGGTCGGCGGTGACGATGTAGACACCGCCTTCGTTCCGCCCGACGACGAACCCGAAGCCGTCCTGGGTTTCGCCGCTTTCCCAAATGGCCCGGATGCGCACGACGTGGTCGCGAAGGGCCAGCGCGAAGGCTTCTCCGGTCGGCGGCGAGTCCGCCGTTCCGGTTGCGCCGGCCGGTCCGATCAGGACCAGCAGGCAGATGAAGGCCGCGAGACGCCTGAACGCCGAGCCGATCATGGGAAGAGAGTCTTTCGCGCGCTCCACAGAAACCCCCACAGGAATCCAAGGGCACTCCACATGAAGACCAGGCGTTCGTTGTGATAGACGTATTCGAGCAGGGTCGGCCTCAGATCCCTGTGAACCCCGGCCTGAACGAGTTGCGCCCGTTCGACTTCGCCCTCGAAAGCGACCGAAATGCTCTCGTCCAGCCCGAGATGCACCAGCCTCGCCCCCTCGCCCCCGCGCAGTTCAAGGTGGTCGCCGCGGTTGAGCGGCACCACGGTTTGCGTATCGGAAACAATAACCTGCCCCTCGCGGATGGTCGATCGGAACGCCGTCTGGCCGGCCTCCAGCGGAGTCTCGCGCGCGAACGACAGCGACGTGACCCGGACGTCCTGAAAGGTGAGGGGAGTCTCGTCGCGAATGAGGATATGGGCGGGCACGATGCCGTCGCCCGGCGAGGCGAAGCTCACGATTTCGGGCAGGGCGAAGCTGCGGGCGCCGCCGGCCGAATCGGTTCCGCCGTCGTCGGTGCCCGCCGTCACCTCGACGTCACCCAGCAGGGTAAGGTCGCCGCTCAACCGGCCGCCGACCACGAACAGGTCGATGGCGTCGGGCTCGGCTTCCAGGGTGACGCGGCTCCCTTCGGCGAGGCTGAGCGATGCGACCGACAGATTGCCGCCGGAAACGTCGATCCAGTCGCGGTCGCCCGAAGCCTCCTTCGCGATCACGGTCGGCGGAAGATCGATCGCCTCGAAATTTTCCAGACGGATGGCATGAGCGCCGCTCGCCGGATGTTCCCATCGCCATGGATCGGCGAGCATGAAGGTGACGCTCGTCGCCTCCGCGACCAGCGTGATCCCTGCCGACGGCATGCGGACCATCTGGGTCGCCGCGGCCAACGTGACGCAGATGATTCCCACGATTGCGGCGATCGTCCGTTCACGTCTGCCCGTCACGCGCCCCGCCTGGATCAGCTTGCCATAGGTTTCCACCCGCTCGACTTCGGCGGCGACGTCGGCGGCCGGGTCCTGGGAGAGCGCCTTGGCGGCGCGGCTCAGATAGTCGTCCCGGCGCCGTTCGAGGAGCCGCCTCTGGCTTCGCTTCACGGTTCCGTCCGGACGAGGTCGAACCTGAGGCTCGTCCAATCGTCGCTGCCTTCGGGCTTGGCGGTGACGTCGATGCGTAGAAGCGCGGTCGGCCCCGGCGGCAGGGCGACCGCCGCCGTCTGCCCGGCACGGACGCGTCCTTCGGCGGCCGGCAGCCATTCCGAGACCGTGCCGTCGTCCCCGTACCGCCACAATAGCCGCTCGGCATCGCTGGTAACCCGGAGATACAGCCGGAGTTGCGGGGACGGTTCCGGCATTTCCGACGACTCCGCCGTGGCGGACAGGACCCTCACCGGAACGAAGGTCTTATCGGTCTCTTCGCCGAACCAGCCATAGATGCCGATCTGGTCGTCCTTCAGGCCTGCCGGCCGAATGACCTCGGCCAACGGCCATGCCATCGTCCCGTCCGGGCCGAGCACGGCATCCATGCGGTAGTAGGTCTTGAGCGGAAGCGCGACGGCGCGGACGCGGAGAGGGCCCTCGGGCGGCGTTTCGAGGTTGGACAGGTCGGCGCTGGCGATCTCGACTTCGGCTTCCAGTTCGGCATCGAAGCGAACCGGGGCCAGGAGGAAGCCTACGACCTCGATCCCGATCGCCCGGACCGTCGACTCGTAGAGGCCCTCGCAGCGGACGTCCGGTTCCCGCACCTGATAGCCGAGCGCGGTCGAAACCGGTTGCAGGCGATCGCATACATCGGCGACCGCGGCAACTGGCGCCGTCGCCGAAAAACCGACGGCCAGCAGCGATATGGCGATGCGCGACAGGCTCCCGACCGACAGGACGCTTCGCAATGCCATGGTTGCGGCCTCCCCCAGACCCGCACAGGTGCTCCACCATACACCGGGACGGCCCCTCGCCGTCATAATCCGTCGGAGGTGGTCGGTATGGGGGAGGTGCGCTCGCGCCGGGGAGAGGTTACTGCGGGCTCGGTGACGGGGTAAGCAACACCGCCCGTATGCGCCGGCCGATATCCGGTAAGGGAAGCACCGCACGGGCGGCCCCCATTTTGATCGCGACGGCCGGCATGCCGAAGACCACTGCCGTCGACTTGCTCTCGGCGATCGTGTAGCCGCCATTCGACTTAAGGGCCATCAAGCCCGCGGCACCGTCGTCTCCCATGCCGGTCAGAAGGACGCCGATGCCGGATCGTCCGAGACTGAGCGCCATCGAATTGAACAGTGCCGTTCCCGAAGGCCGATGGTGGGAAATCGGCGGCGCTCCCGACAACCTGAGGCGCGCTCCGTCGACTTCCAAATGTCGGTCCGGCGGTGGCACATAGATCTCACCCGGCACCGCCAGCTGGCCGTTCTTGGCGATCGTCACCCGGAATGGCGTGGTGTCGTTAAGCCAGGTGACGAAGCCCTCCAGAAACGACGGGGCAATGTGCTGTACCAGAGCGATCGGCAGGCCGAAGCCCGGTCCCAGGTCGCGCAGCAGAGTGGACAAGGCGGCCGGCCCCCCGGTCGAGGCGACGATTCCGAGCATGCGCGCGGGAGAGGCCGAGCTCGGCTGGGGCAACAGGCTGTGACCGGCCGAGCCGGGCGCGGCGGCCAGCGGCTGGGGCCTCTGGCGGACGACGTGGACCTCGCTCATGATCGCGAGCTGCGTGCAGATCGTGTTGGCGACCGCGGCAAAATCCGGGTGGGTGGTCCCCACGGGCTTGTCGATCGCGGTCAGCGCGCCTGCCCGCATCGCCCGCATGGCGAGGATCCCGTGATTGGCGCTGACGCCGGAAGCGACGATGACGATCGGGGTCGGCCTCCGGATCATGATTTCCCGCGTCGTGTCGACGCCGTCGATTCCGGGAAGCTGGATATCCATCGAGATGACGTCGGGGCGGGCGGATTCGAGCTTAGCGAGAGCTTCCTCTCCGGAAGCAACGGCTTCCACCACCATGAGACGCGGATCGTTCGAAATGATGTGGCTGAGGAGCTCCCGAACGACCAGGGAGTCCTCGACGATCATCACACGCTTCTTCAGCCGATCCAGGAGCCGCTCTCCTCACCCAGGAGCCATATCCGCGTCTACATCGAACGATAGTGGTACATGAAACATTGCCCTGTTTCACGCGTGTCGAGGAATGGCTGAATTCAACCTTATTCGTTGGATGCGCCGATTGGGATCTCGTCGCCCGAAAGAAAATGTCGTTGTTACCCCGCTGGTTTGCGGTCCGCGGCCGAACGGGCCATGCTCCGTCGGGGCGGCCCACGACGCAGCGGGGGAGGTTTGGGCATGATCTCAAGGCGGTTCTGCGTTCTGACGACGGGTCGGACCGGGTCTACGGCCCTAATGGAGCGCCTGCGGGAAGAGAAGGACGTGACGCTGCCCAGCAACGATGTCGTCTGCGAAGACGAGGAATTGCTGAACCCGGAACGGATCGCCGATTACGGGCGATTTTACGCGGAGAAGACCGGGCGGCCGGTCGGCGACGATGCGGCGCTGATCGAAGCCTATTTCGCCTGCCATCCCGACGCCGCCTATGTCGGATTCAAGTCGATGCCGAACCGCCATACCGATCTGGCGGCGTTCGTTTCCCGACCCGATATCGCCTTCATCACGCTTACGCGCGCCGACATTCCGTCCACGGTAGCGAGCTTCATGCTGGCCATGCATCGGGGGACTTGGCGCCGTCACGGCGGCAAGCCGATGGAGCGCTGGACCTTCTCGGAAAACGATGCGCAGCGGGTCGGCTGGAATCTGGCTTACGTGCTTCAGGCGAACGCGACGCTGGCGCGCGTCCCGGCGCGGGTACGTCTCACCTATGAAGAGCTTTTCGCACCGGGGTTCCGTTCGGCCGAGCTCGACGACCTGTTCGGTCGCCCGATCCGCATGCCGTCACCCAAACCGCCTGTCTCCGGCAAGGACTACGTCACCAACTGGCCCGAATTCCTGTCGTTCCTGGATCGCCGGTTTCAGGAGATGAAGGCGGCGTCGGGCTCCGCGGATTCTTCCGGCCGCTGAGACCACCGCCCGGCCGGAGATGGCCGACTCAGCGCGGGTGGTGCGGCGTGGGGCCGAGACGTTGGGGGGCCATCTCTCCCTGCTCCTCCAGTTTGAATTCGAGGAACCGCAACAGGTCCTTCAGGGTGACGATCCCGAGCAGCCGATCGCCTTCGGCCACCAGATAGCGGCTGTTACCGCTCTTCTGCATCGTTTCGAGAACGGTTTCTACGGCGGCGTCGGGAGGAAGGGTGTTGCCGGATCCGCATCGTTCCATCACCTCGCGGACCGGCGTCGTTCGCCACTCTTCCGGCCGAATGGTCCGGGTGCCCTTAAGGGTCACGCAGCCGACGAGACGGTCTCCGTCCAGCACCGGGAACATCTTGTAATAGTAGCGGTGGAAGTCGTTCTCGATCAGGTCGGCGATGCTGGCATCGGCCGACACCGTCACCGGCCGGTCGTTCATCACCTGAGCGATGGTCACGCCCTGAAGCGTGCGGCGGACGACGGTCTGCTGATAGCTGGAACTCGCGGCGCCGCGGATGAATAGGCCGATCAGGAACCACCACATGCCGCCGACGAAATTGCCTTCCAGCACGCTGATCACGCCCAGAAGGATCAGCGCCAGACCGAACCCGGCACCGGCCGAGGAGGCGATGCGGCTTGCCCAGCGGATGTCGCCCTTCCAACCCCATAGCGCCGCGCGCAGCATTCGTCCGCCGTCGAGCGGAAAGGCGGGCACCAGATTGAAGGCGCCGAGGATGAAGTTGATCCAGGCGAGATAGACGACGACGGTATCGACCTCCACCGGCGCGGCCGGCCCCGTCACGACCAGATGGATCAGATAGAACGTGCCGCCCAGAACGAAGCTCGCCACCGGGCCCGCCGCCGCCATCAGGAACTCGGCTCGTGCGTTCTTGGGCTCGCCCGTCATCTGCGCGACGCCGCCGAACAGGAACAGCGTGATCCCCGAAATCGACATGCCGTAGCCGCGCGCCACCAGCGAATGCGAGAATTCGTGGAAGATGATCGAGAAGAACAGTCCGATCGCGCCGACGACACCCATCCACCAGTAGGTCCCCGGCGTAAGGTCCGGAACCCGGGTCGGGAAGTAGCCGACGGCCAGAGACCAGGTGATCAGCAGCGCCAGCACCACCCAGGAGAAGTCGACCCCCACCTCGAAGCCGAGCAGCTTGAACAACGTGATCCGTCTGCCGAACATGCGCTTGCTCCGTCCGTCCGTCTCCTCACCGCGTCTGGTTCCAATGTAGGCGCTCGGGGGTACGCTTTCAGGGGCGCAACGGTGGTGCGGAGAAATGCGTTCGCTGGGTAGCTGGGAGGATCTGCCCGTGCCCGAACTGCCCGACGTCGAAAACTACAAGCGCTATCTGGACGCGACCGCACTCCACGAGCGGGTCGCCGATGTGGTTGTCGGCAACGCCAAGGTGCTGCGGGGCCTGTCCGCGTCCGAGATATCGAAACGGCTGACGGGACGCAGTCTCGAATCGAGTTGCCGCCACGGAAAGCACCTCCTCGTCACGCTCGACGACGGCGCCTGCCTCACCATCCACTTCGGGATGACGGGGCGGCTCGCCTATTTCAAGGCCATGGACGAAGACCCGAAATACGACCGGCTGCGGCTCGATTTCGACAACGGCTATCACCTCGCCTTCGACTGCCGGCGCATGATCGGCCGGGTCGGTCTGGCCGAATCCGATACGGCATTCGTCGCCGCGGAGGAACTGGGCCCCGATGCCCTGGACGTCGATCTGACCGCTTTCCGGAAACTGCTTGCCGACCGGCGTGGCGGAATCAAGGCCGCGCTGATGGATCAGTCGCTGCTGGCGGGTATCGGCAACGTCTATTCCGACGAGATCCTGTTCCATGCCGGGATCGATCCGCGCGCCGCGGTCGAGGCACTGGACGACGATACGGTCGCGGCGTTGCACCACAGCCTCCGCACCGTGCTGAAGACGGCGATCGACCGCGGTGCCGGATCGGAGGAACTGATCCATCGTCTGCCGGATACCTACCTGTTGCCGCATCGGGAACAGGGTGCCGGTTGTCCGCGCTGTGACGGCAAGGTTCACCGGGCCAAGATCGCCGGCAGGACCAGCTATTTCTGCCCCGCCTGCCAGACCAAGGGGCGCTGAGTGCGATGTCGGGAAGCGACTACGAGAAGAAGCGCGATTTCAGCCGCACGCCCGAGCCGAAACCCGGCCGGCGCAAGGGCGGGAAGCGGCCGATCTTCGTCATCCAGAAGCACGACGCGTCGACCCTGCACTATGACTTCCGGCTGGAGGTCGATGGCGTGCTCAAGTCCTGGGCGGTGCCGAAGGGGCCGTCGACCGATCCGAGGGTCAAGCGCCTCGCGGTCCCGACCGAGGATCACCCGCTCGACTACGCCGACTTCGAAGGCGTCATTCCCGAGGGCCAATATGGCGGCGGCCGCGTGATTGTCTGGGACAAAGGCACGTTCGAGAACATCACGGAGAAGGACGGCGCCATCAAACCCGCCGCTGCCGCTCTCGCCGACGGTCATTTCATGGTCCGGCTCGATGGCGAAAAGCTCCATGGTGGTTACGCCCTGCAGCGGACCGGCAAAGGCAAGGACGAACGCTGGCTGCTGGTCAAGATGCGGGACGACGAGGCCGATGCCCGCCGCAACCCGGTCTCGACGGAACCCCGATCGGTGCTCTCCGGCCGCACCATCGAAGATCTTGCCGACGGCGGCGACGGCTGAGGATGTCCGACGTCTTTGCCAGGCTCGATCCCGATGCGCGGCAGTTGCTGTCGCCATCGGCGCAGCCTGACTGGGTCGCGCCGATGCTGGCGACTCTGACCGACAGGCGCTTTTCCGACCCCGGCTGGATCTTCGAGCGCAAGCTCGACGGCGAACGCGCGCTGGGTTTCGTCCGGGGCGGCAAGGCGCGGCTGATGAGCCGCAACCGGAAGGACATCGGGAGCGGTTATCCGGAACTGATCGACGGGCTGGAGGCCAGCGCGCGCGCCGACTGCATCGTCGACGGCGAGATCGTCGCTTTCGAGGGCGCGGTCACCAGCTTCGCCCGGCTGCAGCGGCGCATGCAGATTCACGACCCGGACGAAGCGCGGGCGACCGGCGTCGCCGTCTTCTACTACCTGTTCGACATCCTCTATCTCGACGGCTGTTCGGTCGACGCTCTGCCGCTCAGGGCTCGGAAGTCCCTGCTGCGCGACGCCGTCGACTATCGCGATCCCATCCGGTTCAGTGCCCATCGCAATACGGACGGCGAGGCGTACTACGCCGAGGCCTGCGAGAAGGGCTGGGAAGGGATCATCGCCAAGCGGGCCGATGCGCCCTACCGCCACAGCCGCTCGACCGACTGGCTCAAGTTCAAATGCCAGCACGGGCAGGAACTGGTGATCGGCGGTTTCACCGAACCGCATGGCAGCCGGAAAGGTTTCGGTGCTCTGCTGGTCGGCTATTACGAGGATGGCGCTCTGCGCTACGCCGGCAAGGTCGGCACGGGCTATGACGACGAGACGCTGCAATCGATGCGGCGACGCCTCGACGGGCTGGCGCGCAAGACGTCGCCGTTTGCCGACGAGGTCCGTGAGAAGGCCGTCACCTGGGTAAGCCCCGAGCTGGTGGGCGCTTTCGGATTCACGGAATGGACCGGCGACGGGAAACTCCGTCACCCCCGCTTCCTCGGCCTGCGCCGTGACAAGGCGGCAACCGACGTTCGGCGTGAAACGCCAGGAGCCTGAGATGAGCGACGACACGCTGACCATCGACGGCCACGACATCGCGATCTCTCATCGCGACAAGGTGCTGTTCCCGGAAAGCGGCATCACCAAGGGCGACTTGGTCGACTACTACCGCCGTGTCGCCCCGACTATGCTGCCTCATATCCGCAACCGGCCGATCTCGATGCGGCGCTTTCCCGACGGCATCGGCGAGGGGGGCTTCTTTCAGAAGGATGCGCCCGACTACTTTCCGGACTGGATCGAAACGGCGGTGCTGAAGAAGGAAGGCGGCACGGTCCGCCATGTCCTCGCCAACGACGCGGCGACTCTGGTCTATATCGCCAATCAGGCCTGCATCGAGCCGCATGTGGGATTGTCGCGGGTCGACCGGATCGACCATCCCGACCGGATGATCTTCGATCTGGATCCCTCGGACGACGATTTCGGCAAGGTCCGCGACGCCGCGAAGATGGTCCGCGCCTTTACCGACGAACTGGGGCTGGCAAGCTTCGTCATGACCACCGGTTCTCGCGGCCTTCATGTGGTGTTGCCGCTGGATCGTTCCGCCGATTTCGACACGGTCCGCGACTTCGCCCATCGCCTGTCGGCACATCTCGCCGCCCTGCATCCGGACCTGTTGACAGTCGAGCAGCGAAAGCAGAAGCGGGGCGAGCGGGTGTTCCTCGACTATCTCCGGAACGGCTATGCCCAGACGGCAATTCCGCCCTATGGCGTCCGCGCGAAAGAAGGGGCGCCGGTGGCGACGCCGCTCGACTGGGACGAAGTCGGCGACAGCAAGCTTTCGCCGCGAAAATACGGTATCGGCAACCTGTTCCGCCGTCTCGCCCAGCGCGACGACCCATGGGCCGATATCGACCGCCATGCCCAATCGATCGACGAAGCCGATCGGCGGCTCGCCCAACAGGCGCAGGATTGAGGATCCCAAAAGAGAAGCCCCTCCGTCCTGAGGGACGGAGGGGCTCGCACAGTCCGGACCGCTCTCTTCGTGAGGCGACCTTGATCTAGAGCATTGGTCTAGAGGTAGCCGTCCTCGCGCCAGATCTTGTAGTTGTTCCGGAACTCGGTGAGCGAGTCCAAGACCTTCTTGAAGTCGGGGTCCTTGGCGGCCTCTTCCTGGGCGACCTCCTCCCACGCCGCACGGAAGCGGTCGAGGAATTCGTCCGGCCAGCGGTGCAGGGTCACGCCCTTCTCCTGCAGGTCCTGAAGCGCTTTGAACTGGCTCGCCTCGGCTTCGGCGATGCCAGCCCGGACGTTGTCGCCGCAGACCGCTTCGACGGTCGCCTGCTGGCTTTCGGTCAGGGCGTTCCAGCGGTCCATGTTGATCATCAGCTCGTTGATGCTGGTCGGCTGGTGCCAACCGGGCATGTAGTAGTTCTTGGCGACCTCGTAGAAGCCCAGCCCTTCGTCGATGACCGGCATCGAGAACTCCGTGGCGTCGATGGTGCCGAGTTCGAGAGCCGGGTAGATGTCGCCGCCGGCGAGAAGCTGAGTGGACACGCCGAGCTTCTCCATCACCCGCGCGCCCAGGCCGAAGAACCGCATCTTGAGGCCCTGGAGCTGGCTGATGTCGTCGATCGGCTCACGGAACCACCCCGAGCCTTCCGGCGAGATCATGTTGCACGGGAGGACGTGGATGTTGTTCCGGGCATAGAGCTCCTGCCACAGCTCGAGACCGCCGCCGTGATACACCCAGGCCAGGAATTCGCCGAGGCCGGGGCCGAACGGGACCGCGGTGAAGAACTGCGCCGCCGGCACCTTGCCGGCCCAGTAGCCGGCCGTGGACCAGCCCGCGTCGACAGAGCCCTCGGAGACGGCGTCATAGAGCTCCAGCGCCGGCACCAGCGCGCCGGGCTCGAAAAACTGGACCCTGATGTTGCCGTTGCTCACGGTGGAGATGCGCTCTT
>MDTD01135798.1_pt1 | contig 18846 bp, 18 predicted proteins | sample 811221 | NCBI WGS metagenome assembly MDTD01 (sample SAMN05326646, study PRJNA326480) | marine metagenome | isolation source: seawater | place: Pacific Ocean: South West | collected 2011 | reverse complement strand
TAAAAAATATGGTGTTCAAATGGACAGGAATACCCATCAGTATAGGAATTGCCCCAACAAAAGCACTTGCAAAGGTTGCCAATCGAATTGCTAAGAAATTTCCAGAAAGAACAAGTGGAGTTTACCTAATCAACTCATCTAATAAAAAAAATGCATTGAAGTGGCTAAAAATCGAAGATATTTGGGGGATAGGTTTTAAACATGGGGAGAGATTAAGAAATATTAAAATAAATACTGCATATGATTTTACAAATCTTGAAGATAATTGGGTAAGAAAAAATATGAGTGTAGTGGGCGTAAGATTAAAAAAAGAATTAGAAGGGAAATCTGTATTAGATTTAGAAGAAGTTAGATCTCCAAAAAAAGCAATTGCAACAACAAGAAGTTTTGAGGGGACTATAACTGAATATGAAAAAATTAAAGAAAGAATATCAACATTTGCTATTTGTTGTGCTGAAAAACTAAGATCTCAAAATAGTAATTGTAATTCTATATATGTATTTGTAAGGAGTAATAAATTTCAAAAAAATAAACCTCAATATAGAAATGGAATATTGATGACAATTCCTTTTTCAACAAACTCAAATATGATAATTAACAAGTATGCAGTTGAAGGGCTAAAAAAAATATTTAGGAAAGGTATTAATTATAAAAAAGCGGGGACCATAGTAATGGGATTAGACTCATCAAATAACCACCAACTAAATTTATTTGAAAATGAAAATCCAAAACATAAATATTTAATGAAAACTATAGATTTTATTCAGAAAAAAGAAGGTCAAAGTAAAATTAAGCTTGGATCTCAAGATTTAATAAAAAGGTGGAAAATGAAACAAGAAAGCTTAAGCCCTAACTATACCTGTAAAATAAATGAAATTTTAAAGGTAAAATGAAAAAAGAAAAACTATTTTTTATAAAACCAGGAAAAATAAATTCTTTAGGGCAATGGTTGGCTGAAGAGAGAATTTCAGCAGGATTTCCTTCTCCTGCAGATGATTTCAAAGAAATTCGAATTAGCTTAGATAGAGAATTAGTAAAAAATAAAGACGCTACATTTTATGCAAGAGTTAGTGGTGATTCAATGATTGGAGCAGGGCTTGATGATGGGGATTTACTGATTATAGACAGATCTTTATATCCAGAAAATGGAAAAATAGCAGTTTGCTTTCTTGATGGAGAATTTACAGTTAAAAGAATAATAAAGAAATCAAAAAAATTATATCTAAAACCAGAAAATAAAAAATATAAAGAAATTGAAATCAATGACGGAAATGAACTGATAATTTGGGGAATAGTAACCTATGTGATTAAAAAATTTGATTAGAAATAATTTCTTTATACTGTTCCGGACAATTAATACTATTTATTTCTGATTTATCAAAAAAGTTATATTCAACATGTTCATATGAAATTTCTATTGGATTTGAAGATTTAAGAATAGATTTGTAGAGTACAACACAAACTGGAACATTATTGAATTTAAGATTTATAAAATCAACTAATTCTAAATTATTTAACTTAAGCTTTGTTTCCTCTAAAACTTCACGAATTAAACAACTTTTAGGTAATTCATGAAAGTTTATTTTTCCACCTGGTAAATCCCATTCTTCTCTCTCGTTTTTTAAAAATAAAACTCTATTTTTGTCAACAATTAAAACTTTTAGAGAGACAGGAAATTTATCAGCAATTTCATCTGTTTTAATAATTTTTGATAAAATATGTAAAATAATTCTATAAGCTGTTTTAAACATCATCTAAAATTTGAAATTCAGAATTTTTTGACTTGAACTCTGGTACAATTTTCTTCATAATCTTAACTAATTCAAATTCATCTTCATTATTACTCATACAATAGTTGATTAAATTTTGAATATTTTGAATATTTTCTAAATCGACTCTTTCTTTTTTTGCAATGTAAATTAGCTTATTATGTGTTTTTTCTAAATCTTCTGTTTCAACTAAAATTTCTTCAAATAATTTTTCACCTGGTCTCAATCCAGTAAATTCAATATTAATATCCACGTTTGGTTTTAGCCCTGATTGAATAATCATATTTTTTGCTAAGTCTAATATTTTAACTGGTTTACCCATATCAAAAATATATACTTCACCACCTTCGCTCATTGCACATGCCTCTAAAACTAGTTGTGTAGCCTCACTTATTGTCATAAAATATCTAACAATATCTGGGTGCGTAATTTTAATTGGTCCTCCAGAATTAATTTGCCTTGAGAAAATTGGCACAACAGAACCGTTTGATCCAAGAACATTTCCAAATCTTGTTGAAATTAATGATATGTTTTGTTTATTATCAACAAGTTTTGATGAAAGATATAACTCGCATATTCTTTTAGATGCTCCCATAACATTTGTTGGATTTACGGCCTTATCTGTTGAGATCATTATAAACTTTTGGACTTTATAATCTATAGAATTATCAACCATAACTTTAGTTCCAAGCACATTATTATAAACAGCAGATTTAGGATTTAATTCCATCATATTAACATGTTTATAAGCAGCAGCATGAAAAACAATATTAATCTTATTTTTTTTGAAAATGTTTTTAATAAATTCATTATCAGTTACGGATCTGACATAATAAACAAATTTTGTTTTTGTTTTAATATTTTTAAGCTCTTCTCTAAATGTGAACATCGGAGTTTCAGCATTATCAATCAATATAATTTTTGACGGTGTAAATTTCAATACCTGTCTGACTATTTCACTTCCAATTGAGCCAGCAGCACCGGTTACTAACAATACCTTTCTTTTATATTGTTTTTCATTCTTTTTGAGATCGATATTGATTTCAGCTCTTTCAAGCAAATCCTCAATTTTAATTTCTTTAAAGTCAGACAATCTTGGGACCCCATTTATCCATTTATTAAATGGTGGAATTTCCAAAATCTGAATATTTTTTTTTTGGAAATAATTATATAGATATTTAAGTCTAACAGAACTAATTTTTTTTGTCGTAATAAATAATTTATCAACATTGTTTTTTTTAAGAAACTTTTCAAAAGATTTATTAATCGCAAAAACGTTAACTCCATCGATACTCATATTTAATTTTGATTTATCATCATCAACAAATCCAAGAACTTTAAATTCAGAGTTGTTATATAGAGCTCTTTTTGTTAAAATACCTGAACTTCCACATCCAAAAATCAATACTCCATAAGTATAATTATTTTTTTTATTTAAAGTAGTATTAAGAAACTTAACAAAAATTCTGTATGAGAGCAATAGTGATGTAGAAATAAAAAAGTTTAATAAAATAAAAACAAAAGACTCTATAGTTTTATCAACTAAAATGAATAAAAAAATATTTGAAAAAATTAAAACTGCTGTGATTCTTATTGCATCATTAATCGAAGTATATCTTAGAAAAAAATTATATGATCTAGTTAAAATCAGAAAAACAACAGGGATTAAAGTAAATAAAAAAATTTTATTAACTCCAAGGGTTACTATAGGTATCTGATATATAAAAGATATTAGCTTGTATGATATAAAAAGTAAAAAAATATCAAACAAAGCTGACCAGCTACTCATGTACTCCTTAAATATAATTTTCAAAAACAATTTATATAACTTTAATATTGGTGTAAATAAAATTAAAAAGTAATTTATTTATAAATAAATTTAAATATTTCCTCATCCTTTAAATTCTTCCATTGTTTGATGATCACTGGCATTAATACCCTTTCTTTTTAAAACATTAAAGAATGTCATTAAAAGAATTCTGAAGTCCATTAAAAAAGATTGATTATCAACATAGTAAACATCCAGTTTAAATTTTTCTTCCCATGTAATTAAATTGCGACCTTTAACTTGTGCTAGTCCACTTATACCAGGCTTTACTTCATGACGCCTAAATTGCGTTTTATTATATCTTTTTAAATATTGTGATAATAATGGTCTAGGTCCTACGAAACTCATATCACCTTTTAAAACATTAATTAATTGTAATAATTCATCAAGAGAGGTTGATCTAATAAATTTACCGATTTTAGTTAATCTTAAATCATCTGGAAGTAAAATTCCTTTTTCATCAAAATCATCCTTCATTGTTTTAAATTTTATAATTTTAAAAGGTTTTGCACTTAATCCAGGACGCGTTTGAACAAAAAAAACTGATCCATTGTTAATGAAAGCTAAAATAATTATTACAACAAAAATGAGTGGTGATAAAATAACTAATAAAATCAAAGCCGCCAGGATATCGAAAAAAGGTTTTATTAATCTTCTGTAATACTTCAAAATATTTATTTAAAAATACTTGTTAATGAATCAAAAATTCTATCAAATTCATTTTCAGTGAGATTTGAACCACTTGGGAGGCAAAGTCCTTTTTCAAATAATTTTTCACAGATATTACTGCCATAAAACTTTGAGTTTTTATAAATTGGTTGTAAATGCATTGGTTTCCACAATGGTCTTGACTCAATATTTTTAGAATCTAATTTTAATCGGACCTTTTCACGATCGATTCCACCTGTTTTTTTTGGGTCAATCAAAATTGTAGTTAACCAATAATTACTAAAAAAATTATCATTTGGTTCTGTTTGAAAACTAATTCCATCAATATTTTTAAAAAAATCACGATATAATTTATTATTTGATCTTCGCTTTTCAACTCTATTATCTAATACCTCCAACTGTCCACAACCAATGCCAGCGACAATATTACTCATCCTGTAATTATATCCAATCTGTGAATGTTGATAATGCGGTGCTTTATCTCGTGCTTGAGTTGCTAAAAACCTTGCCTTTTCAATATATTTATTCAATGGAGATACAATTGCTCCACCACCACTAGTGGTTATTATTTTATTACCGTTAAAACTTAGCGCTGATAATATACCAAAAGTTCCACAAGATTGTCCTTTGAAATTTGATCCTAAGGCTTCAGCAGCATCTTCAATAATTGGAATTTTAAAACTATCTGCTAAATTTTTAATATGATCTATTTTAGCAGGCATTCCATATAAATGTACAGGTATAATCGCTTTAATATTTTTACTTTTATTTTCAATTAACGCATTTTCTAATGCAATTGGGCACATATTCCAAGTATCAATTTCAGAATCAACAAATATAATTTCTGCTCCCTCATAAGATGCAGGATTTGTAGTACCACAAAAGGTAAAACTTTGGATAATTACAGCATCACCAGCTTTAATATCAAGAATTCTAAGTGCTAGATGTAATGCAGCTGTTCCAGAACTTAAGGCAGCAACATAAAACTTTTTTGAAAATGACATTGAGTCTGAGATGTAACTTTCAAATAAATCTATATTTGGACCTAATGGGGCTATCCAATTTTGATCAAATGCTTCTTTAATATATTTTAATTCACTCCCAGACATATGAGGAGGTGATATCCATATTTTTGAATTTTGCATAAATTAATCTATTTTATTGAAGTCAATATAATTGTTCCAATTTACAGAATCTAGAGGCTTTACTGAAATCGATGATTTTAAATTTTTTAACTTTCTAATGATATCTTTCATATTTTTTATTTCTTTTTCAAAAAACTTAGTAGCTAACTTTAAAAATTAGCTTTTATCTATCTTGCTAAGTAACCACCATCAACAGGGATAATTGTACCAGTCACATAATCACTAGCTTCCGAAGCCAAAAAAACTGTTAATCCTTTTATATCTATACCCTTTCCCCAACGTTTCATAGGAACTCTGTTTAATACCTCTGCGACCCGAATAGGATCATTAATTAAATTAATATTGAGTTGTGTATCCATATAACCAGGAGCAATAGCATTTACATTTATTCCTTTTGATGCCCAATCATTAGAAAAAGCTTTAGTTAATTGAGCAACACCACCTTTTGAGGCAGCATAAGCAGGTATAGTTATTCCTCCAAAGAAACTTATCATTGAAGCAATATTTATAATTTTACCACCTCCATGTGGAATCATTAAATTTGCAGCTAATTGACAATAAAAAAAAGTTGCACTTAAATTAATTGCAATAACATCATCCCAATCATTTTCAGAAAATGACTCGCTTTGACACCTCCTTTGTATTCCTGCAGTATTAACTAGAATATCTAATTTACCCTCGAGAAAATTAATTGCACTTTCAAAAGATTCTTTTATTTGTTTTCGATCACTTATGTCAGCTTTTATTGCAAACACATCATAACCTCTTTGTTTAAATTTTTCACATATTGAAAAAACTTTTTTATCAACGTCAATAATAACTGCTTTAGCCCCTGCCTCAACTAAAGCTTCAACCATTGCTATTCCTAAATCACCTGCTCCTCCAACTATTAGAGCAGTTTTTTTTGATAAATTAAATTGTTCAAGTATTGTTTTCATATTTTTTATCCCATAAATAAACCTCCATTAACATCCAAAACAGATCCAGTCGTAAAGCCTGACTCTATACTGGCAAAATAACAAGCTGCTGTTGCAACTTCATCTGAATTACCAAATCTACCTATTGGAAATCTTTCCAACAATCGTTTTCTAGTATGACTATCTCTTGCTTTTAGCATATCTGAATCGATGGTTCCTGGAGCAATGCAATTTACAGTTATTTTCCTTTGTGCTAACTGCCTCGCAATGCCGTAAGTCATTGAAATGACTCCACCTTTTGTAGCTGTATAGGCCATTCCATTCTCAAATCCACCCATCCTACCTGCATTAGAAGAAATATTAATTATTCTTGGAGCATTACTTTTTTCTAAAAATTTAATTGACTTTTGAATCATTAAAAAACTTCCTGTCAAGTTAACGGATAAAACTTTTTTCCAATTTTTAATTTTAATATCCTCAATTTTTTCCATATCCAAAATTCCAGCGCTGTTTACTAAAACATCGATTGAATCATAATGTGCATTGACCTTATTTAAAGCATTCTCAACAGAATCAGGGTCTGAAACATCACATTTTATTCCAATAGAATTTCCACCAGACTTATTAATTATGCTAGAAGCTTTAGAAGCACTTCCATCACTAATGCTTAAAACAGCAACATTCATTCCTGATAAAGCAAACTTTTTTGCAATCGCAAATCCTATATTTCTAGAACCTCCAGTTACTACAGCTGTTCTATTTTTTAAGGTTAATATTGAATCTTTCATGAATTATTTAATTTATAATTAAAAATTTGTTCAGTTGACATCCAATCAATAATCATATCATTGCCGTTTACATCTTTAATATTAATCATTTTTCTTAATTCTACAACTTTATTTTTTAGATCTTCAAATTTTTTACACTGCAAGTAAATTCTAGCAAAAACCTGGCGTTCAGTTCCAATCATTTCAGGACTTACAAAATCCTTTTCTTTAAATCTTTGTAAAAAATATGAAACTGCATTATCTCTTTTTATTTTATTTATTCCTTCTATTTCACCTATAATTCCACTATTTAATAATACCCATAATGTAACGGCATATTTACCTTTGAAAAGAAAATCGTTTTTTTCCTCAAAATCATTGATGCCTAAATTTCCGTTTAGAGAAAAATTAATTAACATTTTTCTATGATCAAAACCATTAATTTTAGCAATGTGTAAATGCGGAGCTTCACCTTGTAATCTAAAACCTGGATCATAAGCGTAAAATTCGTCATTATCAATGAAAAATTGAATATTCAAAATTCCATTTTTTATACCTAATTTTTTAAAAAAATCAATCATCTTAGGATTAATATATTTAGTAAAAAAATTAGTGTATTTTGATGGATAAACAGCTCCGATGCAAACTGGACTTAAACTTCCTTGTTTTTTCGTAGTAATTCTGTCAGCTAATGCTGATAAAAAAACATTACCATCTTTAATAGTATAATAGGCAAACATATCATCACCAGTCATGTAACGTTCAACTAATACACCTCCTTTTTTTGACATTTTTAAAGCATTACTTACTGCATCAATTAATTCATTTTTGTCATCACATATTCTCATACCTACTCCTGCACCATTATCAACAGGCTTAACCATAACAGGGAAACTTAAATTACCCATCGTTTCTAATTTTGTAATACTGTCAATATAAAAACCTGGAATATCTTTAATTTTGTGTTTAATACAAGCTTTTCTAAAACCATCTTTACTACAAAGCGCGTTTACAATTTTTTTAGTTGCATAACAAGGAAGATTTAATTTATCGCATATTAATTGATAAGGATTAACAAGAATATCTGCAACACCAACAAGAACACCATCAACTTTTTCTTTTTTTGCTAATAAAACTATTTTATCAATATCAAAACCATCATAATCAAAGCTTTTATATGCATATTTTTTTGCAGGTGAATTAGAGTTGGGATCTACAACAATAGTTAAAATACCAAGATTATTAGCTACTTCAACTAAAACTCCAGTTTCAGGATTTCCTCCTAAAATCAACAATTTCTTTCCTTTTAAATTTTCAGTCATTCATAAATTTTAAATTAAAACCTAAATCCTTGAGATATTTTATTACAAAAGATTTTTCTAAAATAATAGGACAATATTTATTAATATCATAACCATATAAATGTAAGCTATTTAAAATTTTTTTTGTCTTTGTTAAATCAGTTGTAGCTATAATCAATGAATCATAATCATTAGATTTTTTTATATAAGGAGATTCGACATTTAAACCTAATTTTTTGCTTTCAACGTGGTCTAAATCAATCCATGAAATCAGATTGAAAAAATTAGATTTATTATTAAAAGCTACTAATCTTTGACCGAATGTTCCAGAACTAAAAATTACTACTTTATTGTGCTTTCTTAAACCTTTGAAAGGTATATTAATTTCAGAAAATGATAAGGCTGCTCCAAATCTAATTAACGCTTGAGAGTATAAGTAGTAGATTAAATCATCTCTAAGCTTAATCTTTTCAAGCTTTTGTGAAAGAGAAGAGTATAAATAGTTTATAAGATTCTCTAAGTGAATTCTTTCTAAATTAGTATTTTGAATAAGTTTTACCATAGAATTAGCTCTTTGTCTGTAATAATAGTGACAAGTATCAGTAATTGCAATTTTTGAACATTTAGACATATATGAATAAGTTATTGCAGCATCTTCACCCATGGTAATTTGATTTGGAACATCATACAAAACTTTTTCTAAAATTTCTTTTCTAAATAACTTATTCCAAACATAAGTTGAAACTCCATGTTGAAAAAACATTTCTGTTTTAATCATTGAATTTAATATTAGGTTATACTCATTACCAGAGTAAACACCATTATTTAATAAAGGATGTATTTTTTGATTTACACCCTCAAAAGCTCTTATGAATCCACTAATAACTAAATCTAATGAATAGGATTCAGCTAATCTATACATAGATATTAGGAAATCTGTTTCAATCCAGTCATCTCCGTCGACAAAAGCGATAAATTCAGCATTTGCTTTTTCAAGTCCAGCTTTTCTTGCACTCACTAAACCTGCATTTTCCTTATCAACAACCAGAATTCTATCATCAATTTTTTCGTATTGCTTAGAAATTTCAAGACAACTATCAGTACTTCCATCATTGACTAATATTAATTCAAAGTCTGTAAAATTTTGATTTAATATACTCTCAATACATTTAGGTAATAATTTTTCAATTCTGTAAATTGGAACAATTACACTTATTTTGGGTACTTGTTTACTCATAATTTATTCTCAAAAAAAATAATTTGGAGCTTTTTTTGAAATTTTTATTATTTGAATTTGCAGAGGTAATGTAGACATTTTCTTTATTATCAAATGTTAGCGAGGTAATATTTTTAGCTGGTAAATCAATGCTTGCTAGTTGCTTGCCAGTATCAGGATTCCACACAGAAATACAACTACCTCCCCATTCTGCAATCCAAAGATTCCCGTTATTGTCAATATCCATTCCATCGGGGACTCCTTCATTTTTAAATTTAATTACTTCTCTCAAAAATTTACAGTTTCCTGAATGCAAATTGTAACTATATTCTTTAACTACTCTAGTGGGTGTATCGATAAAGTACATTTTTTTTGAATCTTTTGTAAAAGCAAGACCGTTAGAAATTGTTGTACCAGTTATTAAAGTTTTTAGTCCAGTATCAACATTATAAGAAAGCAAAGAGCCTTTATTTTCAATAATTTCAGGATAGCCCATAGTCCCAATTAAAAAACGACCTTCATAATCAAGTATGCCATCATTAAATCTTAAATTATTTTCTAAATCAATATCAAATAAAAGATTTGAATTTAATTTATTAAAATCTAATTGAAAAAATCCATTTAATGATGCAGCAACAATTTCATGTTTTTTGGTTATGTAAACACAACTAGTTGGAGAATCTAGTTTAATGAAGATAAGTTCTTTATTTAATGGATTATATCTGTAGACTTTAAATCCAAGGATTGATACAAAATATAAAACATTATTATAGTTGTCAAAAATAGGACCCTCTAATAATTCCTCTTCAAGTTCAAATAATGTTTCAACCGAGTAATTTATAATCATATATATTCACCTCCGTTGACCCTAAGTATTGATCCTGTTGTCATTGAAGATTCATCTGACAATAGGTACATAACTGCAGGAACAGGATCTTGTACAGTTAACATTCTTCCCATAGGAACATATTTATTGGCTTCTTTTAATAGCTCATCCTTAGAAACACCTATTGAAGATCTTAGTTGTAACTCTCCCTCAGTAGGTGTCCATCCCATAACAATTATATTTGATCTAACTTTATTTTGAGCATATCGTCTTGATAAATGTTCAGATAATATTTTTATTCCACCTTTAGAAATCGCATAAGCAGCTCTATCCTTTTCACCCGATTCCATGTGTGATGTTCCAAAGAAAACAATACTTCCGCCGCCATTTTCGATCATATTATTTAAAACAGCTTGTGTAATAAAAAAAGTTGATTTAAGATTTATATTAAAAATATCATCAAAGACTTTCTCGCTGCAATCAGCTAATGAGGAAAAAGCAGTAATACCAGCATAGAAAACAATACCATCAATTCTCTTCCATTTAATTATAACTTTTTCAATAAATTTCTTGCACTCTATTATGTTTTGTAAATCAAGAGATTGAATAATAAGTTGATCACTTTGTTTTATAGGAAAACTTTTATTACTCTCTTTAAAACATGTAGCAACATTGTAGCCTTTAAAAATACATTCTTTTACTAACTCAAAGCCAACCCCTTTATTTCCACCTATAATAACAATATTTTTCATTTTAATTTTAATAAATAAAAATTATACTTAAAAAAGTTTATTTTTAAATATATGTATTTTAGGATACTTTTTTTTATAAGAGGCAAGTATTCTAAAAAATAATAATTAACTCTCAAAATATACTTTTCGACTTAGTTCATGAAAAAGGTTATAGCCATCCCATATGTAATTAAAGTTTAGTGCATGACCTATATTTACAACACGGTCAATACCTTCCCCAAAACTTAATTGACCAAGAAAATTTATTTGATCTTTAGATAACCCAAAGTAGCTTATAGTTTGAATTTTTGGTGTTCTCAAAACTGAAAGCTCATTTAATTTTCTACAATTTTTATAATAGAAATAGCCTCCACCACAACTATGTAAAACACTCGAATCAATAATATTATTTAACTCTAAAAGCTTAAAAAAAGTATTACCAGACTGATTCAATATTTTATTATCTAAAGCATCATCAACCATTCTATTAAGTTTAAGTGATGCAAGTGAATTTAAGTCATTATCATATTTTGAAAGCAGAAATAACTCCATTGATTTATATAATTTTTCTTTGGCAAGATTGCAATTTTTATTAGATCCTAAAAAATAAATTGTTTGTGGAGACGAACAACCCATTTGATCAAAAGTATATGCATCATTATAAAAATTATGTAAAAATTCATTCCATTTTTTTCCTTCACAATTTAAAATACTTTCTGAATTTAATATCATTACTGAAATTCTATCAGCAAAAACTATATCCTTAGTTCTTGGACCCTTATTTAATGATTGAAATGTTTGGATTGTAGAGTCCCCTCCCCAAATAAGTCTAGCATTAGTTGAAAGAGAAAGATAATTACTAACATCTTTATTATGATCATAACTTATTATATTAATGTAATCTTTTAGAAGATCATATACTTTAGAATCCATAAGATAGTTCATTTTATCAAACAAACTTAGTACGTGCGGAGCATCCATTCTTTTTGAAATTCTAAGTATGTTCCTATTACCCATCAAAAGCGATACTACCATACTGTAAATAAACATAGTATCAACATTTGCAGGACAAATATGAAAAACCTTTCCCATTGGAGCGACCTTAAATTGTTTACTATTAAGTAAATTTTCTTGCTCCTTTAACATTTTTTTTATTTGAGCTTTTCTGAGCCAAAAACCCAAGGCAGCAATTTCGGGTCTTTTATTTATTTTTCTATCTGAAAGAATTGATTTTGAAAATGAATCAAGAAAATCTATTATTATATCATCAAAAGGTTTTAAGACATAATTGTTTTCTACCAAACAACTTAATTCTGAACAACAAATATTTGCTGAGTGTGGTGTATATTGGTCTATTATCAATGGTTTCATATTAATCATTTATTAAAAGTATCACTACATCCCCTCAATTCAGCTTTTTTTGCTCGACCCAGAATTCTAAAATATTTCCCCTTCCAACCTTCAGGTGAATCATCAATTCCTTCCAAAACTCCAATATCTTCAGTTAAAAGTGAATGCCCAGGGTAACTTTTTGGTAATGCACTAATGACCTGAATTAACCCTGGTTTACCAATTGGTTGAACACTGAAATCAATGGGGTTTCTAATAATTATATCTGCAAAATTTGGAGCTTGTAAAAAACAATTCTTATTTTCCATAAAAACTGATCCTACTTGTTCAACCATTCCATAATAATTATAAATATTCTTTAATTTAAACTTTTCATTCAACTTTAATCTGAATGTTTGATTATCAACTGCAATATCAATTAATTTCTTCCAACCACCACTATGCATCAAAATTGCATTACTTAAGTCATAATTCTTATTGAATTTAATTTTTTGTAAAAATTGCCATACCATAAATGTAAATCCAAAAATGAATATTTTTTGACCATCATATTTATCAAGAAATTTTTTTAAAATTTCCTCATCAGGCTCAAAATTATCATTTAGTACATATGTATGATCTTTACCAAATGGTGCTAAACCAAGAATACCTGCTCCTCTAGCTGAAAAACTAAATTTATTAGCATATACTGACTTTGAGTCAATTATTAACATTGGAAGTCGTTTCGGCCCAACTACATGAGAAATAATTTTTGATAATGCTACTGTTTGTAAACGAGCAGTACCTTTATCTAAAAACACTTGACTAACACTTTGACCTGTTGTTCCAGAAGATGTCAGTACTTTAAAAATGTCTTTTTCTTTAATACTAGATAACTTATGATTTTTAAAAGCGCTTACTGGAACAAACGGTATATCTTCTATTGATTCAATTTTTAGATTTTTTCCAAAAATTCGATCGCAGATTTTCTTATATGTTTGAGAAAATAAATAATGATGGTCATGTAAGGTTTTTATTAAGCCTAACATTATCTTATCCTTTTCAGCTTTAGGTAAACTAAATTGAGAAATTGTTAATAAATCATCTACCTTCATAATTACTAATTAAAGTATTATAGTCTGTTTTACCATTGGCAGTAAGAGGAAGAAAATCAATGATTTCAACCTTAAATATAGACCTGTGTAGCTTGTATTCTTGACTTAGCCAATTAACTATTTCATTTGATTTACAACTTTGATTTGTTGAAAAAATCAAAATCATTTTATCCATCCATCCAACACAATAATATAATTCATTAAAGTATTTAGAAACTAAAGATTCAAGTTCATCTAAATTTATTCTATTACCAAAAACTTTTACAATACGCTTTCTTCTTCCAGTTATGTAGTAGAAGCCCATTTCATCAACTCTTGCTAAGTCACCTGTTTTTAATTCTTCTATTTGTTTAAAATAACTTAAATCATCTAAACAGTTGGCATATCCTCCAAAAATATTTGGACCTTGATAAATCAGTTCAGATGTATCTTTATCAAGCTTAAACTTACCATTATTAATTGCTTTACCTATTGAACCAATATTATTCATCAAATCATCAGGAGGTAAGTAAGACATACGTGCAGTTGCTTCAGTCTGACCATACATTACATAAAATAATTTTCCATTCTGTTTAGCATAAGTTCCATATTTACTGATAAGATCATCACGTAATTTACCTCCAGCTTGTGTAAAATATCTAAGACTTGGTAAATCCATTTTAGTAAAACCAATTCGATCTAACATTTCATATACATAAGGAACACCAGCAAATGAGGAATATTGATATTTTTTAAAATTAATCCAAAATTGTTTGGATAAAAAATCTAAGCTTCCAGAATGAACAGTTGCTCCAATTATAGCATTACTAGTTAAAATTGATAAACCATATGAATAATGTAAAGGTAAATTTAAAGGCACACAATCAGTTTGTAAAATAGGTAAATAAGATCCTATAGATTCAGCATTTGATAATATATTTTTTTCAGATAACTTAACAAATTTTGGCGATCCTGTTGTGCCAGATGTACTTAAAAGAACTTTTAATTCCGGGCTAAGGTTGTGTTCTCTATTATCTTTTCTTAAAAATATAGATTTATCAATTTGTTTATAATCTGATATTTTGGTTCTAGAAATGTCAAAAATATAATTTGGGGAATAGTTATTTTCAAGTGAAGCTTTTAAATTATTAGCTAAATAAGCTGAAAGAAGTACCAAAACATTTTTACTTTCTAAAGCTTTTAATAAAAATGAAACTGATTCAAATGAATTATCTAAGTAACAAAATACAAGAGCTTTAAAATTACTATCAATGGTAAAATCTATAAGGTCTTTGTATAAGAAAAATTTACCTGAATTTTCATCAAATACTTGAAAGGTATTATTTCTTTTGATTTTCTCAATCAAATCCATAATTAATTATATAATCATACCTCCATCTACTCCAATAATTTGACCTGTAATGTACTCAGATAAATCTGAAGCTAGAAAAAGAGCAACTTTTGCAACATCTTCAGGTTTACCTAAACGACGCATGCCAATAGCATTCAAATTTTTCTCAAAAAACTTCTCATCCATGTCTTTAATCATGTCAGTATCAATAAATCCAGGGGCTATAGCATTAACTCGTATATTTAGTGGTGCAAGTTCTTTACTAAGTGATTTAGTAAAACCGATTATTGCAGCCTTTGAAGAGCCATAAATACTTTGTCCAAGATTACCATTAGTTCCTATTATTGAACTTAAATTAATTACAGACCCTCCTCTATTTCTTAAAAATGGTTTAATCGAATTTTGAGTTGGAAGCATAGTACCTAATACATTAGTATTAAATATTTTATCTATTAAATCTTTTTTTACCATTTGTAAAGTAGCATCTTCCATTATTCCAGCATTATTTACGATACAATTAATAAATACTTTTAGTTGACTAAGTTCTTTAAAAACATTTGAAATATTTTTTTCATCTGTTACATCCATTTTAAAAACCATATGAGGTTTTGAATTAATAGGCATTTCTTTGAGAAGATCATTTAAAGCAATCAGATTGCGTCCGGTTAAAATTACTTGAGCGCCCTCTTCAGCAAACATTAAACTTATTGCTTTTCCAATACCCTTTGAAGCACCAGTTACAAGACAGATTTTGTTCTTAAGAATCATACTAAAAGTTTACTCCGAGTTTGATCAATATTTCTTTAGCTTTAATAAAAGAGCTCATATCAATAACATCATCCGTATCGATTGATACATCAAAATCTTCTTCAATTTGACTAATTAAAATCATATGAGAAATTGAGTCCCATTCGGGAATTCCTTGATATAGTAATGAGTCATTAATTAAAGATTCATCAACTCCTAGTGCTACCTGAAATGAACTTACTAATTTTTGGTTATTTTCCATATTTATTTTGTATTATTAATTTAATTTTTTTTCTTAAGAATAAAAACTAGCTCAGCACTATTACCCCACTTAAAATCCCACTCAATTAACTTACTAAGAATTACTTTAAATGGCTTTGGTAAAAAATATTGAATATTAGCAAAAATTCTGAAAAAATATCCAGCACCATCAACATCAATCATCTTAAATTTTTGTGTTCTATTGATTAATTTAGTGAAACTTTCAATTGAAAAATGTTCATGATATGCTTTTTCAGCTTCAATATCACCTATACATCCAAATTCATTTGAAACATATTTTGACTGATATTCTTCCTCTGAGATAGATAAGCGAACAAAGAATTTATGAATTTTTGGAAATTTGAATTTCCAATTACCCATATCTAGAAAAGAAAATATATGTTTTCCTGGAACAGCAACAATCATTAATCCCTCATTCTTTAATTGTTTAGATAATTCTATTATTACAGAATCTTGATCATAGATATGCTCTATAACTCCAATAACAGTTATAGTATCAAACCTTTTGTTATAAGATTTATCAAAAACATGGTTTTTCTTAATATGTTCAAAATGGGCATTTGATTTTTTTTGTTTAGCTAATTCAATTGCACTTTTATCTAAATCTACACCATATAAAAATTCAAATGAACCTATTTTATCTAATTCACAAAGAAAATCTCCATTTCTACATCCAAAATCCATTACACTTTGTTCATTTTTTTCTTTAATTGAATTTAAAACAAATTGATATACCATACCTTTAGGATGTATACCAAAAATGTTCTTTTTTAAATCTATATTAATTTTCATTATTTGACATTTTTTTTAAGATTCTTCAAAATATAATAATAATCATTAGCTAATTTTTCATAAGTACGATTTTTGTAAATCCAATTTCTTCCGTTCTCACCAATTTTATTTAATTCTTTTTTTGATAATTTAGATAATTTAATAAAAAGATTTTTTAAATCAACTGGATCCTCAGAATTAATAAAAAACCCACAATTTGATTCATTAATCATAGAAGGATATCCAAAATAAGTAGCAACAATAGGTTTTGCTGCAAGCATGTATTCAATAACTTTATTCATAGATTGACCAAAATCCCAAACTTTTGATTTTTTTGTTGATAAATAAACAATGTCGCATACTTCTAGAAAATCTTTTACTTCAATTTGTTTTATTCTTGGGATGAAAATTACATTATTAATTTCCTCTAAATCCTTTTGATATTTCTTTTTATAATCGCCGCTTCCAACTAAAAGAAATCTAATACTTTCACTATTCATTAATTTTATTGTATCAATAAAGCACTCAAGAGCATTAGCTGTACCCATACTACCAGCATATCCAATTGTAAATTTTTCTTTCTCCACATATTTGCTAAATCGATTTGTAGAGTTATTTTCAGTTAGTTTATAATCTGCTGGGTTAAATCCAAGTGGAGAACAATAAAATGGTTTACTATAGCCCAATATATTCTCTACATGTTTATTTAACAAAGGCATAGTACCAACAATTAAATCTGCTTTTGCATAACCGAATTTCTCAATAATTCCAATGAAAATTACCAAAGGATGCCATTTATGAAATTTTCCTTCTTCAGTTAATGTTAAGGGCCAAATATCTCTAATTTCAAATACTAAATATGAATTAAATTTTTTTTTTAAATAATATCCATACAATATTGTAAATATTGAAAGAGATGAAATAATTAATACTTCAGGAATAGCCTTATTCTTCAATGGCATTTTAAATAATTTAATCTCAAAGTCAATCCATGATAATATTCTTCTTAAAGAGGCTGTTTTCTTATATTTAAATGTCTTAATACATGTATATTTAATATCCTCCCAATTACTTTCATTATAAGTATTTTTATATAGTGGCAATAGAGCCATATGATTAGCACTCGAAAAGAAGATGTTAACTGTGTTTCCTAGTTTTTTAAATTCACGAGCTAATAAAAAAATTCTTGAATTTAAATTGCCAAAATTTGGTGGTGCAGTATACTTAGAAATGATCCAAATATTCATAATAATTCAGAATGTAACTTAGGAATTGAATTTACAACTTTTATAACCCTATCAAAATCTAATCCTACAGCATCTAAATACCAACGAATATTTTGGTATCTGGGTTGATTTTCTAACTCTACTAATTGAAGTGCTTTTTCTCTGGTAATTTGTCCCTCTCTTATTTGATTACTCCTAAAAGTGTCATGTTCAGTGAAACCAGCAACTGTATAATATATATAATTATAAAAAGCTGCAGTAGCATCACCTATTCGCCAAGTTGTAGTGGTGTCAATAGCAGTTTCCCATTCATATTCCTCCAACAATGTTTTATTAACTATATCTTCGTCCCATCTCCAATAATCAAACAAATGAAAGTAATTTTCTTTTTTTGTAAAGCTTCTATAATATTCTCCAGACAATGTATCCCATAGTGAAGAATTAAAATATCCTGGGCTTTGAGTCATAGCTTTAAATCTTTTCTTGTGATAATTTAACTGTTTACTTATACCATTACTATAAACTTTAGTTTCTTCAAAATCAGGTTTAATACCTAGAAAACCAGACTTAAAATGTGTAATTTCCATAGGATTAACGCTCCATATATTTAAATTAATACCAGTTTGTTTTTTAATATATTCCACATATCTAAAGAAATGTTTGTCTCCTGCAGTTAATAATGCAATCATTCCAAGATGAGGTGATTTCAACCAAGCCTCAAGGTTCATCTTAATATTTCTTCTTTTCTTTGTTATATCGGCTGCAACAATTATATTTTCGACACCTAAAATTGAACACATTCTGCTAATATTTCTTCTTCCCAAATCAGTTACCATACCCCAATCATAAGTATAAGTAACAGGTTTCAATTTAAGTT
>MDTD01090421.1_pt1 | contig 18846 bp, 21 predicted proteins | sample 811221 | NCBI WGS metagenome assembly MDTD01 (sample SAMN05326646, study PRJNA326480) | marine metagenome | isolation source: seawater | place: Pacific Ocean: South West | collected 2011 | reverse complement strand
TATTTTTGCCATAAAATATTGATTGATAAACTGTGATTTTTATACATATTAAGAAAAATTTAGCAAACTTAAAATTATGTTTAATACAATATTTCCGAAAATTCACAAGGAAGGCTATAAATTTCTAGCTATTTCTATTTTAACGACATTTGTTGTTTTATTTTTCTCTAAGTTTTTAGGTTTTATTTTAATCTTAATATCATTTTGGGTATATTACTTTTTTCGAGATCCAGAGCGTTTTTCAATTAATGACGACTCTTACCTTGTAAGTCCAGCTGATGGTTTAGTAACAGATATTTCAGAAAGATCTGGTCCTGAAGAACTTAGACTAGAAAATATTACATACACAAGAGTTAGTGTATTTATGAATGTTTTTAACTGTCATGTTAACAGAATACCTACATCAGGAAAAATTGAGGAAATTTATTATAAACCAGGAAAATTTTTAAATGCCTCGCTTGATAAAGCTAGCGAAGAAAATGAAAGGAATTATTTTAAGATTAAATCTAAAAAAAATGACGAAGAAATAGTTGTAGTTCAAATAGCAGGGCTAATTGCAAGAAGAATAGTTTGTCAAGTTGAACAAGGTCAAGATTTGAACCAAGGAGATAGAATAGGAATGATAAGATTTGGCAGTAGGGTTGATATTTATTTTAAAAATAAAAAAGTATTAGCTAAATTAGGACAGAATGTTGTTGCTGGTGAAAGTTTAATTGCTTTAGACTAATGGATCAAAATAAAAAATTTAAATTAGTTTCTTCAAAAAAAACAAGATATCTTTTGCCTAATATTATAACTTTAGGTGGTGTTTGTCTTGGAATAAGTTCTATAAAATTTTCAATAGACGGCAACTTTTCCTTAGCAGTAACTTTAATACTTCTTGCTGCAATACTAGATGCTTTAGATGGAAGAATTGCTAGATTGATTAAAGGAACATCTGAATTTGGAAAAGAACTAGACTCTTTAACAGATTTTGTAAGTTTCGGAATAGCCCCGGTTTTAATTCTTTATTTTTGGGAACTAAATACTTACGGTAAACTTGGATGGGCAATAGCTTTAATATATTCCGTTTGTTGTGTTCTTAGATTGGCAAGGTTTAATTTGACTAAAATTGACAACGAGCAAGAATGGAAAAATAATTTTTTTGAGGGTGTCCCTTCTCCTGCAGGTGGTCTTTTAATATTAATGCCTTTAATTTATGAATTAACAAATTTAGATATTAATTTTAATATTAAAAGTTTTACCCCCTATCTTACGATTTTGATTGCTTTTCTTTTAGTCAGTAAAATACCAACATTATCGCTGAAAAAAATATCCATTTCATCAAAAACTACAGTTTTTTTATTACTAGCAGCTGGAATAATATTTATTGCACTTTTATTTTATACTTTTGAGACTCTCTTGATGTTTGGCACAGTTTATTTGATATCTATTCCCATAAGTATTTTATTTTATAAAAATCAACAAAAAAAATATCTAACTAAAATATCTGATGAAGATCATGAAGATATTTTGTAATGAAAAAGTCTAAAAGATCAAAGAAAAGCAATTCATGGAAAATAAAACAACATCGAGACATATTTTTTAAAAAATCAAAAACCCTTGGATTTAGATCAAGAGCTTCATTTAAATTAATTGAACTTAACAGTAAGTTTAAATTTATTAAAAAAGATACTAATTTACTAGATTTGGGCTCTTCACCTGGCGGCTGGTCACAGGTGGCTAGTAAAATAGTAACTAATGGAAAAATTTTATCAGTAGATATTAAACCTTTAGAGCCTATAAAAAACGTAAAAATTATACAATCTGATATTTTCGACTTAAAAACAAAAGATAGAATTAAAGAATTTTTTCAAGGAAATCTGGATGTTGTAGTATCTGATATGGCATCGAATACCACTGGAAATAAATCTCTCGACTCTATTAGAACTAATCAATTATGTGCTGAGGTTATTAATTTTTCCTCTAAAATACTTAAGAATAACGGGGTATTAGTATCTAAACTATTTATGGGTGATGATTTTATAGAAGTTAAAAATCTAGCTAAATCTCTATTCAAAAACGTAAATTTCTTTAAACCAGACTCAAGCAGGAGTGAATCTAAAGAAACTTATTTACACTGCAAAATTTTAAAGTCTTTATAAATCTCAAAAATTGTATATAAGTTTATATGGTATCAATTAAAGAATCTTTAACCTTTGATGATGTATTATTACTTCCACGATATTCTGATGTTTTGCCGTCAGATACAAATATATCTATTAAACTTACTGATAAAATTTTATTAAAAGTTCCTTTTTTTACTTCAGCTATGGACACTGTAACTGAATCTAAAATGGCTATAGCCATCGCATCGGCTGGAGGGATAGGAATAATTCATAGAAATTTGAATACTAAAGACCAAACAAGAGAAATTACCAAAGTAAAAAGAAAAAATTTATATGTTGGAGCAGCAGTAGGCACAAATAAAGAGGATTTAAATAGAGCTAAATCATTAATAGATAATGGTTGTGATTTGGTTGTGATAGATACTGCTCACGGACACAGCAATAAAGTATTAAAAACTCTTTCAAGCTTAAAAAGAATAAATAATTCTATACCGATTTGTGTTGGAAATATAGCAACCGGGGAAGCAGCAAGAAAATTATATAATTCGGGAGCAGACATTATAAAAGTAGGAATTGGACCAGGCTCTATATGTACTACTAGAATGGTAGCAGGAATAGGAGTTCCGCAGATTTCTGCAATTATGGAAGTAAGAAATGCACTTAAAAATAAAAAAATTAAAATTATTTCCGACGGAGGTATTAAGTTTTCAGGTGATATAGTAAAAGCACTTGCTGCAGGTGCAGATGCGATAATGATGGGATCAATTTTTGCAGGAACAGATGAAAGCCCAGGTAAAAAATTTAAGTTCAAAGGAAAATTTTATAAACAATATAGAGGCATGGGTTCAATAGGAGCCATGTCTTCCGGATCAGCTAACAGATATTTTCAAAAAAATTATAAAGACAAATCAAAATTTGTCCCAGAAGGCGTTGAGGGTAGAGTAGAATATAAAGGAAGTGTTTCAAAAATTATTTATCAACTACAAGGCGGGCTACGTTCATCCATGGGTTACATTGGCGCTAAAAACCTTAGCCACATTAGAAAAAATGCTAAATTTATTAAAATTACTAAAGCTGGATTCTACGAGAGTATGGTGCATAGTGTTGAAATGACACAAAAAACAATTAACTATAAGTTATGATTATAAAATTTTTTAAAATAATAATTTTGTTAGTTATTTTACCCAATAGCTTATTAGCGAATACTCAATTTTTCCAGGAAGGTCTAAACTTATTTAAAAATAAAAAGTTTGAAAAAGCAAAATTTAAATTTGAACAAGACATAGTTTTTAACCCGAAAAGTGAGATGTCTTATTTATATCTCTCAAAAATATTTAAAAATTTAGATAAAAAAGATCTAGAAGAACAGAACTTGAATACTGTAATTTTATTAAATCCTAAAAATGAAGAAGCTACTTATAATCTAGCAAAATTAAAATTAGATAACTCTGATTACAGAAAAAGTAGAGAACTGAATGAAAAATTAATTAGTTTTTGCAACAAGTTCTGCATAAAAAGCCAAAAACTTAAAATTGAAATTGAAAATTTATCAAAAAAATAAATGCAATTTCAAAAATTTAAAGAGAAAATTTTAATAGTCGATTTTGGTTCTCAAGTTACGAAATTGATAGCTAGAAGAATTAGAGACTTAGGTGTTTATTCTGAAATCGTTACTCCTAAAGATATAAAAAAAATAAATGATTTCGACACCATAAAAGGAATAGTCCTTTCAGGTGGACCTTCAACTGTTACAGTTAAAAAATTCCCAAGTATACCAAAAAAAATTTTGGAAAAAAAAATACCTATTTTAGGAATTTGCTATGGATTACAATTAATAGCTAAACTATTTGGCGGCAAGATCAGACCATCAAAAAAAAGAAGAGAATTTGGTAGAGCTCATATTTTTAAAAAAAATTATTCAGTTTTAACTAAAAATTTTTTTGGTTTAAATAAATCAGTATGGATGAGTCATGAAGATGCAGTGGTGAAACCACCAAAAAATTTTAAAATTATTGCTTACACTAGAAGTTCAAGATTAACTATCATAGAAAACACTCAAAAAAATATCTATGGCGTCCAATTTCATCCTGAGGTAACTCATACTGATAATGGAATTCAAATCTTTAAAAATTTTTTATTCTTAATTTGTAAAATAAAAAAAAGTTGGAATATTGCAGCACAAAAGAAAAGATTAATTCTTGATGTCAAAAAAAGGGTAAAAAAAAATAAAGTTATTTGTGCATTATCAGGTGGCGTAGATAGTAGTGTTGTAGCTTTATTAATCAATAAAGCAATAAAGAAAAATTTAATTTGTATTATGGTGGATACTGGATTAATGCGAAAAGATGAATTTAAGTTCACTTACAAAATTTTCAAAAAGCGATATAGATTAAATGTAAAATTAGTTAAAGCTTCTAACATTTTTCTAAAAAAACTTAAAAATATCAACAACCCCGAAAAAAAAAGAAAAATCATAGGTAATTTGTTTATTAAAATATTTGAGAAAGAGGCAAAAAAATTCAAAGATGTTAAGTTTCTAGCTCAAGGAACTCTTTATCCTGATATAATTGAAAGTAGATCCTCTACAGGAAGCAAAACTTCAAAGATAAAATCTCACCATAATGTAGGAGGTCTCCCGAAAAAAATGAACTTAAAACTTATCGAACCTTTAAAAGAATTTTTTAAAGATGAAGTAAGGGTTCTAGGAAAAGCTTTGGGACTCTCTAGGAGTATTTGTTTTAGACACCCTTTTCCTGGACCAGGTTTAGGAATTAGAATAATAGGAAATATTACTAAAGAAAAAATTAAAATACTTCAGGAGGCTGACTATATTTATATTAATGAGCTTATAAGAAATAATCTTTATGATAAAATTTGGCAAGCCTATGCTGCTCTTTTACCAGTAAAAACTGTTGGAGTAATGGGTGACTCAAGGACATACGAATACACATGTTTATTAAGAGCAGTAACTTCTGAAGATGGTATGACAGCCGATTATTATAATTTTCCAAAAGATTTTATTGATAAAATTTCAAACGAAATTGTAAATAAAGTAAAAGGTATTAACAGAGTGGTATATGATATAAGCTCCAAACCACCAAGCACAATTGAATTAGAATAATTGATAATTTGAATGATAAGAAAAATTAAAGAAATTAATAAAAAAAAAAATAGAACAAAAATTGTTTGCCTAACAGCATATTCAAAAAGCATTGCTAAGATAATTGATAAATATTGCGATATAGTATTAGTAGGAGACTCTATGGCGAATGTATTATACGGATTAGACAATACTCATAAAATAGATTTGAAAAATATCATTCAACATACAATAAGCGTCAAAATGGGTATAAAGAAATCATTGTTAATTGTAGATATGCCTAAAGGTACATACAATAATAAAAAAAATGCAAGGAAAAATGCGAAACAGGTTTTAAAATTAACCAAATGTGATGGAGTTAAATTGGAAAGTAATAATAAAAATTTTCATATTGTTAAACATCTTGTAAAATCTAACATACCTGTAATGGGACACATAGGGTATACTCCACAGTTTAAGAAAAAGTTTAAAATCGAAGGAGACACAGTTAAAAAGGCAAATAAACTTTTAAAGGAGGCAAAATTGATAGAAAATGCGGGAGCTTTTTCGATTGTCTTAGAGTGTATAACTCCTAAAACATCCAAACTAATTACAAAATGTTTAAAAATACCTACAATAGGAATTGGTTCATCTAAAAATTGTGATGGCCAAATACTAGTTACAGACGATATGTTGGGTATAAGTGGTTTTTACCCTAAATTTGTTAAAAAATATGTATCACTAGACAGAATAATTGCAAATGCTGTAAAAAAATATAGCAGAGAGGTAAGATTGAAAATTTTTCCTTCAGGCAAAAATACATTAAATGGAAGAAAATACTGAAAATAAAATAGAAATTAGAGAAAAAATAATTAATTTTTATAATAAAAATAAGCTTAAAATATTTTTTTTAGCTGGAGCAGTTTTATTATTTTTTATTTTTATAATTTTTTTAAATATTAATAAAAATCAAAAGAATAATTTGATTGCAGAAAAATATATTCAAGCCAACATATTTTTATCATCTAATAAAGAAGAGGATGCTAAAATTTTGCTAAACGAAATAATATTAAGCGAGAATGAATTTTACTCGATCTTAGCTCTAAATATCATTATAGATAAGAATTTAGAGAAGAAAAAAGATACAATTTTAAATTATTTTAAATCAATTGAAAAAATGAATATTTCAGGGGAGAAAAGAGATTTAATAATTTTTAAAAAAGCTTTATATCTCTTGAAATATTCTGATGGGGACGAGGGAAAAAAACTACTTCAAAATTTAATAAAATCTAATTCTTCTTTAAAAATTTTAGCTGAAGAAATAATAGCAAAATAAATTTGATTATGAAATCACTTGTTGCTTTAGCACTTTTTATATTTCTATCTAATTGTTCATTTGATAACAAATCAGGAATATGGAAAAATGAAAATATAAGTAAAAAAAAAAATAAAAACGTATTTAGTGAATTCGAAACTCTCAATAGTTCAAATAAGGAATTTGAAAAAATTATAGCACTTAATCAAAACTATAGGTTTAATCTTCCAAAAAAAATAAATAATTTTGAATGGAAGGATATCTTTTACAGTAAAAGTAATAATTTAGAAAATTTTCGTTACAATAATCAAAATAAAAAAATATTTAGTAGTAAAAAAATTTCTAGATCTAAAGTAAATAAAAATCTTCTATTTGAGAGAAATAATTTAATTGTTTCAGATTTAAAAGGAAATATTATTGTTTATTCTGTGAATGATAACAAAATCATTAGAAAATTTAATTTTTATAAAAAAAATTATAAAAAACTTCCTAAGAATTTAAATATTATAACAGAAAATAATATAATTTATATCTCCGATAATTTTGGTTACTTATACGCTTTTAACTATGTATTGAATAAAGTTATATGGGCAAAAAACTATAAAATACCATTTAGATCTAATTTAAAAATTCACAAAGATAAATTAATGTTAGCAAATCAAGCAAATACCTTATTTTATATCAATAAAACTAATGGTGAAATAATCAAGTCACTTCCTACCGAGGAAACTGTTATAAAAAATAATTTTATTAATAATTTAGCTTTGAATGAAAAAAATCTATTTTTTATAAATACATACGGAACATTATATTCTTTAAATAATCGAAACATGGGTATAAATTGGTTTCTAAATTTAAATCAATCTTCAGACTTAAGCCCTAGCAATGCATTTGAAGGTACTCAAATAGTTAATGCTAATAACAAATTAATAATATCATCTAAAGATTATTTATATATCTTGAATGAAAATAACGGATCAATAATATTTAAAAAAAATATACCATCTTTAATAAGACCAATAGTAATAGAAAATCATTTATTTATTATAACAAAAAAGAATCTTCTTATTTCTCTTGATCTTAATACTGGTAAATTTATTTATTCTTACAATATAAATCAAAAAATTGCAGATTTTTTAAATTCGAAAAAACAAATCATAAGTTTAAAAACCTTTTTTATGATAAATGGTAAAATAAAAATTTTTTTAAATAATTCATATTTTTTAGACTTTAATATTAATGGTTCTCTTGAAAATGTGGACAAACTTCCAAGTAAAATTTACTCAAATCCAATTGTGATTGATAATTCAATATTATATTTAAGTAATAATAATAAATTATTTATTGTAGATTAATTATTCGATTTTCCACTTAGTAAAGAAAGTTGTCTAACGTTGAAACCTTGTAAGTTATCTCTTGGTTTCACAGGATAATCTCCAGTAAAATAATGGTCGCTGAATTGAGGATAATTAGAGTTCCTTTTTTCACCTGCAAGTGCTTGGTAAAGACCATTCAGGCTCAAAAATTTTAAAGATTTAGCTTTAATATAATCGCACATTTCAATATTATTTTTTTTGTATGCAAGCAATTCTTCTTTTGTTGGCATATCTACCCCATAAAAATCTGGATATTTAATTTCTGGACATGCGATTCTTACATGAACTTCTTTTGCCCCTGCTTCGTAAAGCATTTTTACAATTTTGTGGCATGTTGTACCTCGCACCAATGAATCATCTATTAATATAACACTTTTATTTTTAACAATGGTTTTAGTTGAACTAAGTTTAAGTTTTACTCCCAAGCTTCTAATATTTTGTGTTGGTTCAATAAAAGTTCTTCCTACATAATGATTTCGAATTAGACCAAGCTCAAATTTTTTTTTAGATTGTTCTGCAAAACCTATTGCTGCTGGCACTCCTGAATCTGGAACAGGAACAACTAAATCAGCTTTTAAATTTGTCTCTTTAGCTAATTCAGAACCAAGATTTTTTCTATACTCGTAAGCACATTTTCCATTTATTAAACTATCTGGTCTTGCAAAATAAATATATTCAAATATACATGGCCTCTGTTTTTGTCTCGGAAATGGTTTTACACTTTTCATTTCATTATTTTCAATTATAACTATTTCACCATTATCGACCTCTCTTACAAACGTTGCTCCTACTATATCTAAAGCACAAGTTTCTGATGCGAATATGTAAGAGCTTTTAAGTTTACCTATAACTAAAGGTCTAATTCCATATGGATCTCTTACGCCAACTAATTTTTTGTTTGTAAGAATTACTAATGAATATCCACCTTGAATTTGAAATAAAGCATCGACCAATTTATCGATAAACTTATCTCTTTTAGATCTAGCAATTAGTTGAACAATAGTTTCAGTATCACTCGTTGTTCTAAAAATTGCTCCGTCTTTAACTAACGAGTCTCTTAAAATTAGAGCATTGGTTAAGTTACCGTTATGAGAAATACTTAATCCACCCATGTGTAAATCAGCAAAAAATGGCTGAATATTTCTCAATGAAGTTTCACCAGTCGTAGAATAGCGATTATGACCAATTGCAAAACGCCCAGGTAATTTTTTGATAATCTCAGGATTTGTGAAATGATCACCAACCAAACCTTGTCTTTTCTCAGAGTGATAGTTTTTACCGTCAAAAGACACTATTCCACATCCTTCTTGACCTCTATGCTGCAAAGCATGCAATCCTAAAGCGACCAAAGCAGAAGAGTCTTCATGATTTGAAATTCCAAAAATTCCACACTCCTCTCTTAATTTATCTGAATTATATTTTTTCAATTTTTTCTTTCGTATCAATGAAGTCCTCACTAGAGGGAAATTCTTCAATTAGTAAATCACTTCCAGATTTAACAAAATTAAAAGTTAAAGCCTTTTCTGCTGATATACCCCAATTATGATAAGGATAAAACCAATTTAATACGGAAAATATACACACAGAAACAACATAACCTTTAAAAATACCAAAAATTATACCAAATGATTTATCAATAGATCCAACACCCGTCCAAGTTACAGCTCTACTTAAGGCTTTACCAATTACAATAGTTAAAAATAATGTAAATATAAATATAGCTACTCCAAGACCAATATTGTTTAAAAATTCAGATTCAATGTAATCACTAACAATTGGTTGAAATTTTGGAACAAGAATAATTGTAACAATAGTAGAGAGCACCCACTTCATAAAAGATATTAAACTTAAAGAAAAACCTTTAATAAAACATTGTATAATACAATAAATAAAAATAATAGAAACTGAGGTATCAAAAAAATTAAAAATATTATTCCAATTATTAAGAGTATCAGTTACCATAAGAAACCCTCTCTTTTTCACCAAAGGGTTTTAAAACTAACAATAGCTTCGGAAGCAAAGTTAACACAGATATCATAGCTAGCAACATCGCTAAACCAGTAAAGATACCAAAGTAAATTGTAGGAATAAAATTTGACAATACTAAAATAGAAAAACCAAATACAATAGTGATCGAAGTGTTTAAAATTGCAATACCTACAGTACCATGGCATTTATCTAAAGTTTTATGATAATCTTCTGTTTTTACAAACTCCTCTCTAAATCTATAAATATAATGAATGCTATTATCTACCGCTATTCCAATAGTAATTGCCGCTATAGTAATTGTCATCATGTCTAACGGAATACCCAGTAATCCAATAATTCCAAGAATAAAAAAAGCTGCGATAAAATTTGGGACAACTCCAATTAAAGAAAGCGAAATATTTCTGAACAAAATAAAAAACATTACAAAAATTCCTAACATGACTATACCTAAAGTAAGTATTTGTGATTTGAAAAGACTTTGAAGTAAATTATTAAATAAAATTAATACACCAGCTAATTGATATTCATCTTTTTCAAAACCCAATTTTGTACTCATTTCATTTCTTATCTTTTTAATTAGTTCATTCCTTCTTAAGTTTTCTAAGGAATCTTTTATCCTTACACTAATTCTGGCCTCGTCTTTATCTACAGATATATAAGGGGATATTATCTCTTTTTTAATCTCCTCAGGAATTTTGCTATAAAGTACAGCTATCTCCAAACTTTGAAGTTTTTTTTCATTCAAATCTTCAGCAACTCTTAAAATAGAGCCAAATGAAAGAACTTTTCCAATCTCGGGTAATGAGTCTAAGTAATCGTGAGTTGTCAAAATTTTATCCATCTTATCACGTGTGAACCAATATTTAGATTTTTCTTCATTATCATTGGCATCCTCATCCCACTCTGAAAATTCGTCATCATTTTTTGTAACAACTTTCTTTTCAGGAAATTTAAGTATTATATTTAAAGGAGTAGTTCCCCCAAGCTCATCATCAATTTTTTTCATACCTTTATAAATTTCTGTCTCTTTACTAAAATAATTTATAAAGCTATTTTCAACTTCAAGCTTAGTAATTCCAATGATGCTTGAGATAATTATTATCGACGTAAAGCCAAAAATTAAAATATTAGACTTTTTAGCTATTGATGCTAGAAACGAAGTTATAATAGATTTTTCTGGGCTTTTAATATTAATCTCGTTTTCATTAGAAAAAATATTTATTAATGAGGGTAATAACAAGAAAGTCACTAACATAGAAATTATTAAACCTAAAGTCATCATTAATCCAAAATCAATAATTGGTTTTATTCCACTAAATATTAAAGATAAAAAAGCACAAATGGTTGTTAAAACTGTATAAAGAATTGGTAGCATCATTTTATGGCAGGCTGTAATGATTGTATCTTTTTTAGAAAATTCTGGATATTCTTTTTTTAATTGCAAATATCTTACCGTTACATGAATATTCATTGCCATATTAAGAATAAGCATTAAAGCGATAAAGTTTGAAGAAATCACAGTCACTTTCCAACCTAATAACCCTAACAATCCAATCATTATAATTACAGAAGTGGCACAACCCACCAAAGGCATAACAACCCATTTTAAATTTCTGAAAATAAACCAAAGTGTTAAAATGATAAAAACAAAAACACCAAGACCAAAGACTATTATATCATTTTTAATATAACTCATCATATCATCTGCTATCATAGGGATTCCACCTAAATGAATTTTAGCATTTTCCCCGTATTTATTTATTACGTCTCTAATTTCAGCAATATTTTGTTGATTACGAAGATTATAAAGATTTTTATAATTTTCATATTCTTTTAAGAAATTTTTGTAATTAATTTTTTCTTTTTTTGTTAAACCAGTCTCTTGAGATTGATTGTAGTATTTATCTTTTACTTTAATATATTCCGCCAGTCGTTCATCTTTTTTTAAGTAAACAACTATCCCCGAAGTTTTGCCGTCTTCACTAATTACATAATTTTTATAAATCGGGCTGTTAATAATTTCTTCAAATCCTCTTTTTCTATCGATTTCTGGGTATGCTAAGGTCTTATAATTCTTCAGCCTATCCATTAGGCTCTCATCTGTGCTCTTTAACAACGGAACGTCTATTACTGTAATTACACTGTCCACCCAAGTTAATTTTTCAATCTTTGACTTCAATAGTTGAAGATTAAGTATTGTCTCTTTTTCAACGAAGCTAGATACAGGCGTATAAGTAAGTACTAAGAAATCTTTCGATCCATACGTATTATTTACCTCTCGCAAATATTTTAGGTCTTTATCACCCTCTAAAAGAAGAGCGTCTGAGGATGCGTCTAGATTGAATTTTTTAGAATGGTAAATAGAAAAAAATAAAACTCCTATTAACATTATTAGTGTTAATTTAGAGTAATCAATAACTAATTTTTTATAAATATAAGACCACATTGAGATATTTCAGATATATCTTAATTTTATTATAACTAAAGATAAATATAGAACTAATTCCTCGTTAAATCTTTGAATTTTGTATAAATTCCTTCAAACTCAACTTTGACTGTGCCTGTCGGACCATGTCTTTGTTTACCTAAGATTATGTCTGCAAGACCATTTACATCATTCATCTTTGACTGCCACTCGGCATGTTCGATCGATCCTAATTTTGGTTGTTTTCTCTCTAAATAATATGCTTCTCTATAAACAAACATGACCACATCGGCATCCTGCTCTATTGAACCAGACTCTCTTAAATCAGCAAGTTGCGGCTGTTTATCGTCTCGTTGTTCAACAGCTCTTGATAATTGTGATAAAGCCAAAACAGGTACAGATAACTCTTTTGCTAAAGCTTTCAATCCTTGTGTTATTTCAGAGATTTCTTGAACTCTTCCCTCATTTTTGTTTAAAGTTGACCTCATTAATTGAATATAATCAACAACTACTAAACTAAGACCGGCAAGTCTTTTTATTCGTCTGGCCCTATTACTTAAAGTTGCTATAGTGATAGCTGGCGTTTCATCAATATGAAGTGGAAGATTATAAATATTTCTTGAAGTTTCTATATACCTATTTATTTCCTCTTCGGTTATTTTTCCTTGTCTAATATTATCTGATTTAATTTTAGCTTGTTCAGATAGTATCCTTGTAGCCAATTGCTCTGATGACATTTCCAATGAAAAAAAAGCCACGGAAGATTTTTCCTGTCTTTTCAAAATATTTTGAGAAGCATGAAAAGCTATATTTGTCGCAAGAGCAGTTTTTCCCATAGAGGGTCTTCCTGCAAGGATTACTAAATCTGATTTATGCAGACCACCTAATTTTTCATCAAGATCTTTAAGTCCAGTTGGTACCCCAACAATTCCCTGATCATTTTGCATTGCAAGAGTGGCCATCTCAATTGTTTTGTCTATAGCTTTATTGAATTTAATAAATGACTGAGAAAAACTTCCTCTTTCAGCTAAATCAAATAATGATTTTTCAGTATCTTCGATTATACTTTCAGCATTCATTTCTTGATCATTAGCATTTAAAGTGTCAGATGATAGCTTATCAGATACCAATACCAACTCTCTTCTTAAATACATTTCATGTATAATTTTCGCATAATCAATAGCCTGTTTGGAGGATCCTGAAAATCTTGTAAGTTTGACAAGATATTCAGTACCACCCACTTCACTTAACATATTGTCTTTCTCAAAATAATTTTTTAATGTAATTGGATTAGCAATCATACCTCTATTATTCAAATTTTGAATCACTTCGTAAATTTTTATATGAGCTGGGTCGTAAAAACTTGATGAATTCACAATTGATGAAATTTCATCAATAATATCATTGTTTACTAAAACAGAACCGATCAAAGCCTGCTCAGCCTCTATATTTGATGGTTGTTTATTATTTAGATTATTTTTTATAGATTTAATTTCTTTCACACAAACATAATAAATTATGTATGATCTTCTTAAAGCGAAAAGTTACACACCTTTTTTTTTACTCTGTGGAGAAGTTATTTTGATTGAATCTTATCTATTTTAATGGAGATATTTGCTTTTACTTCAGGGTGAAAGTTTATCTCAACTTTAAATAATCCTATTTTATTCAATTCATCTTTTAAAATTATTTGAGAGGGACTAACTTCAGCATTTTGCTCTTTTTTTATTAAATTAGTAATTTCTTTAGGTTTAATTGAACCGTATATATCGCCATTTTCTTTACTTTCTTTGTAAAAGGTAAAAGTTTTTTTGTTTACAAGTTTAGCTATCTCTTTAAATTTGTTTTTTAATTCAGTATTTTTTTTGTTTAATTCATCTTTTTTCTTACTAACTAAATCAAGATTTTCTTTATTATATCTTAATGCTTTACCAGTTTTTAAAAGAAAGTTTCTTCCGTAACCATTTTTTACTTTTACTTTGTCTCCTATGTTCCCTAAATTTAAAATGTTTTCCAACAGAATTATTTCCATAATATTATACCAATCCTAATATTTTAGCTTTTTTGATCTCCCTAGTGAGCTTCTTTTGTTTTTTGAAAGATACCGATGTAATTTTTGATGAAATTATTTTTCCGTTGTCGGACATATATTTCTTAAGCAATCCAATATTTTTGTAGTCAATAATTGGCGCATTTTTAGTTGATAGAGGGCATTTTTTAGAAAACCTTCCGTCGGATTTTTGGAATAAACTTAACTTATTCAAGGAATTCGTATTTTTTTTCTGAAATTTTTTATTCTTTCTTTTCATTATTTTGATTTACTTTTAGAAAAAAACTCATTTTTTACATCAAGCTTTTTATATTTAACTGTTAAATATCTTATTATTGAACCGTCAACTTTAATTTTTTTTTCAATCTCACTAAGCGTATTCTTATTTCCTTCAAATTTATAATGAATATAAAATCCTTTTTTATAATTCTTAATTTTATTGGCTAAATTTAATAATCCCCATTCTTCAATTTTAATAACTTTGCCAGAAGAGCTATTAATCAACTCGTTGTATTTATCTTTGATAGATTTTATCTCTTTTTCTGCTAAATCCTGTTTAGCGACTATTGTGTTTTCGTAAAAAGCCATATTATATTTATGTTAATTAAATTTAATTAGTTATTTGTAAAATCAGGTTTATACTATAATGAAGAATTATAGCAATACATAATATTGTTACAAAACTATATAAAATGAACGCTTTTTTATTTCCAGGTCAAGGCTCTCAACTGGTTGGTATGGGATCAGAATTTTTTAATAATTTCGATATTGTAAAAAATATATTTAGAAAAGCAGATGAAAAATTAAATTTTTCAATTTCAAAACTTATCTTAGATGGCCCTTCGGAAGAATTGCAGTTAACTCAAAATACTCAACCAGCAATTTTAATTGTAAGTTATTCAATATTTACCGTTTTAAAAGAAGAATTTAATTTCGATTTTAGTACATCAAAATATTTTGCTGGTCACTCCTTGGGCGAGTACAGTGCTTTAGTCTGCGCTAGCTCTCTTCAGTTTGAAGATGCTTTATATTTATTAAAGGAACGTGGCAGCGCTATGCAAGCAGCTGTGCCAGTCGGTAAAGGTAGTATGTTAGCTGTGCTTGGAACAAATTTAGAAGAAATTGAAAAATTAATTTTAAAAATTGATAAAAATAAAGGCGTTTGTGAGATAGCTAATGACAATGCAAATGGACAAATCATAGTAAGCGGGGTAAAAAATTCTGTTGAAGAGTTTAAGCAAATATTAAAGAGCAATAATATTAAATCAATACCTTTAAAAGTAAGTGCACCATTTCACTGCTCATTGATGAAACCAGCCGCTGAAGCTATGAATTCTAAAATTGAAAAAACTAATTTTAAAGAGCCCACATTTGATATAGTAAGTAATGTAACAGCTGAAATAGAGAGAAACACCTCTAATATTAAAAAATTATTGATTGATCAAATTGTTTCACCAGTGAAGTGGAGAGAAAGTGTCATCAATATGTCTAAAAATAATGTAAAAAATTTTATTGAGATTGGACCAGGAAAAGTTTTAACTGGGATGGTGAAAAGAACAATAAAAGATGCTAATTGCTTTTCAATTAATTCAATTACTGATATTAAAAATCTAAATGATCAACTTAAAAAATAAAAAAGTATTAATCACAGGATCAACTGGAGGTATAGGAAATTGTCTTGTCGAAAAATTTCATAGCTTAGGATCAAATATAGTAGCTACTGGTACTAATGAGGAAAAATTGAATGCTCTTAAATTAAAATTTAGCAATATTCATATTGAAAAATTCAAATTAGATGAACATAACAAAATTGAAGAATTTATAGAGAAAGTTAATGAAAAATTGCAAGGCATTGATATTTTGATTAACAATGCAGGTATTACATTAGATAACTTGTCAATTAGATTATCTGAGGAAAACTGGAAGAAGGTTTTAGATATTAACTTATCATCAACTTTTTTAATGTGCAAATTTGCAATTAAAAAGATGCTGAAAATGAAATATGGAAAAATTATAAATATAACCTCTATCGTTGGCCATACAGGCAATCTTGGTCAAGCAAACTACGCAGCATCTAAAGCGGGAATAATAGCATTTTCAAAAAGTTTAGCTATTGAATATGCTAAAAAAAATATAAATATAAATTGTGTATCACCAGGTTTTATAAAAACAGAGATGACAGATAAAATTAACGATGAATTTAAAAAAAATCTAATTAACAAAATACCTTCAGGAAAACTTGGAACTGGCAAAGATGTTTCAAATTGTGTAGCTTTTTTAGCCTCAGATAGCGCTGATTATATTAATGGTGAAACCATTCATGTTAATGGCGGAATGTATATGGCTTGACAATTCTTATTAATAATCTAATAAGAAATTGAATATAAACACGAAAGGAATTCATGTCAGAAGAAATTAAGGGAAAAATAAAAAAAATAGTTGCAGATCACTTAGGAATCGAAGAGGAAAAAGTAACCGAAGAGGCAAGTTTTATCGATGATTTGGGTGCAGATAGTTTAGACACAGTTGAATTAGTGATGGCTTTTGAGGAGGAATTTGGTTCAGAGATTTCAGACAGTGAGGCTGAGAAAATTTTAACTGTAGGCGATGCAATTAAATTTATTGAAAGCAAAGCTAATTAAAATTTTATTAAAATATGATACATGATAAAAAAAATATCATGGTTATATTGTCTTCTCCGTCGGGTGTTGGAAAAACCACTTTAACAAAAAAAATTCAGCAAAAATACCAAACCTTTAAAATATCAGTATCACACACAACTAGGTTACCAAGATCAAATGAAGTAAACGGTGTAGATTACCATTTTATCTCTGAAAAAAAATTTAAAGAGTTTATCAATCAAAACAAATTTTATGAGTATGCTAAAATTTTTGAAAATTATTATGGAACATTAAAAGAGACAGTAGATAGTGACATAATTAAAAATGATTTGATTTTCGATATTGATTGGCAAGGAACTAAGCAGCTTTCAAAATTTAAGCAGTTAAATTTAATTAAGATTTACTTAATCACAGACAATAAAAATGAACTTAAAAATAGACTTATCAAAAGAAATCAAAACACTAAAGAAGAAATAGAAAAAAGATTTAACTCTTTTGATGAGGACATAAAGCATTGGAATGATTATGACTATATTATTATAAACAAAAATCTTGATGTATGTTTTAAACAAATTGAGACAATCATTGAATTAAATAAAAAAGAACAAATTATTCATTTTCAAAAAGCTCAGTAATTTTATAATATATCTCTGGTCTAATTTCTGTAGGTCTAGATTTGAGATTCAAATCTTTAATTTTATTAACATGACTGGAGTTTAATATTTTTTTGATATTTTTATTTATCATTTTTCTTTTATTTGAAAATAAAATATTTGTTACTTTTTCAAGATTATTGACGTCTTTAATATAAAAAGAGTTTGATTTAGGTTGAAAATGAATTACTAAAGAATTTACCTTTGGTTTTGGAAAAAAACAATTAGGTGAAACAACGAATTTTTTTACGTTTTTAAGTCTCAAATTAGACAAAATTGACAATCTTCCGTAATTCAATGTGGAATATTTTCCAGTAATTTTATCGCCTAATTCTTTTTGAAACATTAAAATTAAATTTCTAAATTTGGGGGGCCATTTATTAAACTTTATTATTTTAACTAATATTTGAGATGATATATTATATGGTAAGTTTCCAAAAATAACTGAATTCTTTTTATCAATTCCCTCTAGATCAAATTTGAGAATATCGTAATTGTAAACTTTTACTTTCTTATTTTGAAAATATTTAGCTTTTATTTCATCGAATAAATTATTGTCTTTTTCAATTAAAGAAAGAGACTTAGGATTTTTTTTTAGAATTTCCTCTGTAAGTGCCCCTTTACCAGGACCTATTTCTATAATATCTTTATTTTTTATTTCAACTAAGTTTATAATTTTTTTTATAATATTTTTGTCTGTCAAAAAATTTTGTCCTAGAGATTTTTTTGCAAACTTCATTTAACAATTTTTTTTATAAATTTAATGCACTCTATTAAACTTGTAGGATTAGCTTTATTTTTCCTAATCAAATTTTTTGCTATTCCGTGATCCGGGGATACTCTTAGATATTTTAATCCCAAAGTTACATTAATTGCTTCAAATTTTGATAAAGTTTTAAATGGAGCTAAAACTTGATCATGATACATTCCAAAAACTAAATCATATTTTCTATAATCGTTTATAAAAATTGTATCTGCAGCTATTGGACCGTCTATTTTAATTCCATCATTTTTAAGTTTTATTATTGATGGTAAAATAATTTTTACTTCCTCAGAATTAGGTCTAAATTCTGCGTTATGAGGATTCAAACCGAGTATTGCGATTTTAGGAGACTTACCATAGTTTTTTCTGTACCATTTATTGGCTGTTTTAATCTTACTTATAATTACTTTAGGAGTTATTTTCTTGATAACATCTTTTAAATCAACGTGAGTAGTAATTGGGCATAC
>MDTD01071575.1_pt1 | contig 18846 bp, 19 predicted proteins | sample 811221 | NCBI WGS metagenome assembly MDTD01 (sample SAMN05326646, study PRJNA326480) | marine metagenome | isolation source: seawater | place: Pacific Ocean: South West | collected 2011 | reverse complement strand
ACACTCATGATTGTAATGAATAGAGGCATTACCAACATTTTCAGCAATGGACATCATGGTTGCATTTATTTTGCCTCGAGAAACAGAATAGATTGCTTGTCCTTCTTTACCATAAGGCTGATAGGTCAATTCACCTTGCTTGTCATGCATTACCCGCCCATGCATTGGAATAGCAATTTTCCTCACCTCATCTCCAACACCAACGGCGTCTAAGGCTTTCCATCCTCTTACAGAGAGCGCTAAATTAATAGATTTACCAGCAGAAATATCCGCCTTTCTAATATCAGACCTTCGCTCGAAAATAGTCACCTTGTAACCGGCTCTAGACAAATATACCGCCCATAAAGACCCTACTAACCCTGCTCCTATAATTGTTACATTCTTCCCCATCATTGATTATTTTCTCCAATGTTTTGAATATGAAGACTCAAAATAATCACTTTTGAATCTTTCATTTTGTTTTTTACTTTGGTAACCTGCAAAAATCCTCCATACAATGATCCCTGCAATTAAAATCCCAAAAACTTGAACCATAACATCAACGATATCCATCATGCTCGATAGTTCCCCAGAGTATTTCGACTGAATCATTTCTTGTGCTGTCATACTGAAGTCATTAACACGAAGTTAGTTAGTTTTGTTTTTTCTTTTTAGCGCTTATTTGAGTAATTATTCACAACTATTGTTTAGTTGGGGTCTTTAAAAACTTAATGTTTCTTTTTAATCCTGTGTACTTGGTCCTTTTTACCGCACTTCTTTTAAAGAGCTCATCGTAAAATTCTTTTGACATTTCTTGCCATTCCTTTTTTGATAAATCCAATAATTTAGGATTACTCAATCGTTTCTCATTCGATACTTTTGTGAAACGATTCCATGGACAAATATCCTGACAAACATCACATCCAAATGCCCAATTGTCCATCTTTGATTTGAATTCATTTGGAAGGATCTCATCCTTCAACTCAATAGTAAGGTAGGATATACAACGGGAGCCGTCAATTACATATGGTTCCACAATAGCATCAGTAGGGCAAGCATCTATACATCTAGTGCAGGAACCACAATAATCTTTAATCGGCCCATCGGGTTCAAAATCAACGTCAATAATCATTTCTGCAATAAAGAAAAAACTTCCTTCACGAGGATGTATCAAATTAGAATTCTTACCAATCCATCCTAAACCTGATTTCTTGGCCCAGGCTTTATCCATGACGGGAGCGGAATCAACAAAAACTCTTCCATTGATATCACCAATCATTACTTTCGTGTAATCAAAAAGCTCAAAAAGACGTTCTTTAACCACATAGTGGTAATCCTCTCCAAAAGCATATTTGGATATTTTAGGAGCCTCCTTATCTTTTTGTTCTTCTGACGTTGAATAATTGAAAAGAAGTGAAATCACCGATTTGGCACCAGGAACTAGCTTTCTAGGATCCAGCCTTAGGTCAAAGTGATTGGACATGTAGGACATCTTTCCATGATAATTTTTATTCAGCCACTTTTCAAGTTTTGGTGCCTCGTCTTCAAGAAATTCAGCCTTTGAAAATCCACAATAGAAAAAGCCAAGTTCTGTGGCTTTAGCCTTTATATCCGACTTGAATAGCGTTCCATCCATCTTAGAAAAGATCGCCTTGAATTGACCCCGGGCTCAGGCCCAAGTGATTGAATGTCTTTTGAGTGGCTTTTCGTCCCCTTGGTGTCCGCATAATAAAACCTTCTTGTATCAAAAAGGGTTCATAGACCTCTTCTATAGTCCCCGCATTTTCACCAATAGCGGTAGCTACAGTTGATAGCCCCACTGGGCCACCACTGAACTTTTCGACAATAACACGCAAAATTCGCACGTCCATTTCATCAAGTCCATTCGCATCTACATTTAATGCCTTCAAAGCAACTTCCGTAATATTTTCATCTATTTTACCACTCCCTTTTATTTGAGCAAAATCTCTCACACGCCTCAATAAGGCATTGCAAATCCTAGGTGTACCCCTACTACGTCCCGCTATTTTTGCAGCAGCATTGAAGTCGATTTGAATGTCCAAAAGCCTTGCTGAACGTTCAATGATTGATGTTAGGGTCTCGGCATTATAATACTCCAAACGGGAATTGATTCCAAATCGTGCGCGCAAAGGACTTGTCAACAATCCAGAACGCGTTGTTGCACCAATGAGGGTAAAGGGATTAAGATTAATCTGAACGGTTCTAGCATTGGGTCCTGAATCAATAAGGATATCGATAGCATAATCTTCCATAGCCGAATACAAATACTCTTCTACAACGGGACTCAGACGATGTATCTCATCGATAAAAAGAACATCACCCGAAGCTAAATTCGTTAATAAACCGGCAAGATCTCCTGGTTTATCTAACACTGGCCCACTCGTTACCTTAAAACCGACTTCCATTTCATTGGCAATAATATTTGCCAAAGTAGTTTTTCCAAGGCCCGGAGGACCGTGAAGCAATACATGATCTAGAGGCTCCTTTCTGAGCTTAGCCGCTTTCGCAAAAATCTCGAGATTTTCTACAATACTAGGTTGTCCAGCAAAATCAATAAGATACTGAGGCCTGAGGACTTTATCAAACTCCTTCTCAGAATTGTTTTCTGCCTCTTCTTTATAATCAAACGAATCTTCCACCTAATACTTTAAAACAAATTTACAAAAGCAAACGACACCAAACATGGAATAAAAAAAGGAAAAAATCAATCATTCTCTTGAATCTCTTTAAGCATAAGAAGCATATCTTCAAATTGATAATCTGAAACCATCAGACGCGGTTCTTTCAAATGCGTTTTTTCAGGTATACAAACGACTTTCATTTTTGCCGACATTCCTGATATGACTCCGTTGAGGGAATCCTCAATCACGAGACATTTTTGAGAACCCACCTCAAGCTTTTGTGCCGTTGTCAAATATACTGCAGGATGAGGTTTTCCAAAATCTTCGAACTGTGCCGAATGAGCTACATCAAAATATTCTTTAATTTTTAAACCATCGAGAACAGCCATCATTAAACGCTCCGGAGATGATGTAGCCAATCCTATTTTTACTTTTTTATTTTTTATAAATTTCAAGGTATCAATCACTCCAGTCAATGGAACTGGGGATTCAGTAACCAAATCAATCATTTGGTCGATAATGGCAGTTTCAACCAGCGAAACATCTTGAATTCCAAGATTCTGATCCTTATTCCAATAAGTAATCACCTCATCTATTCTCAACCCCACTGTCCTTTGAAAATCATTTTTTGATAATTCACAGCCAAGCGATGAAAAAACTTTTTCCATCGCAATTTTCCATAAAGGTTCTGAATCGATCAGAACACCATCCATATCAAAAATCACTGCATCAAAATGCTTTATTGAGAGCCTTGAATTCATAGTTTAATTATTTTCATCTTTTGTTTTCCTAATCGACTTTTCTCAGCAACAATTCTTATTTGTTCTTCTGAATCAACACATATTCCCTCCCATTGCTGAAGTGAACCAAGATTCTTTTTTCGAATTAATTCAAACTGACCATTACTGCGCTCAAATATGTATAATCGTTTATAGGTCAACACATATAACTTGTTGTTTAAATAATCACAACCTGTTACCGATCCTGTTAGCCAAGAGACTCCTTTTAAATGAATCTCTTGAAGTAATTTCACCTCCAGCATATTGTTTGATAAGTCCGCCTCGTAAATTTTACAGATGCCTTTATAGGGCTTGGACCTGTCTTTGGATAAAATCAATAATTTTCCGTCGGCATAGGTAAGCGCTTCTGAGTCAAAATTCATTTGGCTGTCCTCGGGCGGAAACATTATTTGATCCGGATAATTGAATACAAAAAATTCAGCTTGGACGGTGTCAGGTAAATTATGGTTGAGTTTTCCACCGTTATAATAAAACGTCCATGAATAATTTATAGGAACACGATAAACCATCAAATCCCTCCTCTGATTTCGATTATTCCCAATATCACCAATATATAAAAATTCACCATCAGTAGATAGGTCCTCCCAATCGATGTTATCAGTTCCAGAAACAAACATTTTATGTAAAATACTACCACCATCTTCATTCATTATGTATACGAAAGGGCCATCTCCACTGTCGTTTATGGAAAAATACGCACTGCGGAAGGCATCATCAATACCTGAAATTTCATTTAGCTGATTCGGTAAATGATAGGTCCTAGAGGCACAAGAAATTAGAGTAAATGACAATACAATCAGGAAGTAGTAATGTTTCATGACTCAAGGTATACACTGACAATTTCAATTCGGCGATCCGTTACTTCTTCAACTACAAAAGTCAAGTCTTTCATTTTGAGCTTGGAATTCTTTTCGGGGATATTTGCAAGCTCAAATAAAATCAAACCTCCCAGGGTTTCATAATCCTCAGAATCAGGAATATTTAATTTATACTGTTCGTTGATATAATCTATTTCAACACGAGCTGAAAATCTAAAATGGTTATCAGAAATCTTCTGTTCAAACAAATCATCTTGATCATGCTCGTCTTCAATTTCACCAAAAATTTCTTCTATCACATCCTCCAGTGTCACCATACCCGCAGTTCCACCATACTCGTCAGTAACAATGGCTATATTACCGGCCTGCTCAGTGAATTTTTCGAGTAGCTCTTTACCCGTAATAACGGACGGAACGAAGTGAAGAGGTAGCAGAATCTGTTTAATGGAATTGGGAGATTTAAACATGTCATAAGAATGCACATAACCAATAATATTATCTATTGAATCCCTGTAAATAATGATTTTTGATAGCCCTTTCGCTATGAATAAATTCTTAACTGAATCCAGTGAATCATTAATGTCTACGGAAATAATATCGGTCCTCGGAATCATACAATCCCTGGCTTTTACTTTAGAAAAGTCAAGCGCATTCCGAAGCAGTGCCATATCGTCCGTAGAAATCTCCTCACTTTCAATACGCTCCGATAGATCATCAACAAAATATTCAAGATCAACCTTAGAAAATACTTTTTGATTTGTTTTATGGTCATAGCCCAATGCTTTTAGGATGACCCAGCTAAATACAAGAATCACATTGGTAGGAATGTATAAAATAACATACAGAATGAACAAGGGAAAGGTTCCTATTTTTAGGGATCGATTGGGATTAAACTGAACAATACTTTTAGGAATAAACTCAGCCGCTACCAAAACAAGTAAGGTAGAAAGTAGTGTTTGGAGAAGAAGAAGTAATGAGGCGGATGTTATTCCCCATCCTTGAATGATGGGCTCGAGGATAAGCGCAGCAGAAATACCGTAAACGACGATAGATATATTGTTTCCAAGAAGAATAAAAGCAATCATTTTTGACTCATTCTCATAAAAAACAGAATGGATCTTACTTAGGAGAGTTCCTTTGCTTTTATCAACCTCAATTTTCAGGCGATTCGATGACAAAAAGGCCAATTCCATTCCAGAAAAAAAAGCAGAAAATAAAAGAGATATGAAAATTAAGCAGAAAGCGTTGAACATATTACAACAACAATGTACGGATTATTTGATTAAATCAAAACCTATATCTTTTCTGTAATTCATTCCTTCAAAGCTTATTTTTTCAACTGTCTCATAAGACTTTTTAACCGCAAACTCTATGTTTTTGCCATATGAAGTTACGGCTATGACTCTTCCGCCAGAGGTCACTGAGGAAGGTCCGTCAGACTTTGTCCCTGCATGAAAGCACAAACTATCCACAACAGTATTCAATCCATAAATCTGTTTCCCTTTCTGATACTTATTGGGGTAACCTCCTGAAACAAGCATCACAGTAGCTGCACTTTTATCGTAAAATTGGATATCTCTTTCCGAAAGCGTGTTTGTAGCAATTCCTTCAAATAAATCAAGTATATCTGATTTCAAACGAGGAAGCACAACCTCAGTTTCAGGATCTCCTAAACGGCAATTGTATTCTATAACATATGGATCTCCTTTCACATTAATTAAACCAAAGAAGATAAAACCTTTATACTTAATCCCTTCAGAGCGCAAACCTTTGGTCGTTGGAACAATAATCTGATTGTGAACCTTATCCATAAACCCAGCATCTGCAAAAGGGACTGGACTTATGGCCCCCATTCCTCCTGTATTCAAACCCGTGTCTTGTTCACCAATTCGTTTGTAATCTTTTGCTTCTGGAAGAAGCTTGAAGGACTCACCATCGGTAATGATAAAAACAGATACTTCCCTTCCATCAAGAAATTCCTCAATCACTACTTTTTCACTTGCTGCACCAAACTTAGAATCCATTAACATGTTCTTGAGCTCTGATTCAGCTTCCTTCAAATCATCTATAATCAAGACTCCTTTTCCGGCAGCCAATCCATCTGCCTTAAGAACATAAGGAGCGTCCATTGCTTTTAAGAATTCAATTCCTTTTTCCAAAGTATCTTTAGTAAACGTTCCATACTTGGCGGTAGGAATATTATATTTTTTCATAAAAGACTTTGCAAAGTCTTTACTCCCTTCTAATTGAGCACCTTTCGAATCAGGACCAACAACTGGGATATTATAAAGCACATCATCATTCATAAAGAAGTCAGCAATACCATCAACTAAAGGTTGCTCGGGACCAACAATAACAATTTCTATACTGTTGTCTATCACTGTTTTTTTTACCGCATCAAAATCATTTGGATCAATAGGAATGTTCTTTCCGTGTTTTCTTGTACCTGAATTTCCCGGTGCAATATACAATTCGTCTAATATGGAGCTTTGAGCCATTTTCCATGCAAGAGCATGTTCTCTTCCACCAGAGCCTAATAACAAAATTTTCATTAGCTATATTTTAAGATTGATTCAAAGAACAATTTACCCTCCACGTTTGATAAAATATCATCAGATGCTCTTTCAGGATGCGGCATCATTCCAAAAATATTTTTCTTCTTATTTGCAATTCCAGCAATGTTATTTAATGATCCATTAGGATTAGACTCTTCATTTACTTCACCGTTTTCATTGCAATACTTAAAAAGAATTTGGTCATTTTCCTCTAGTTCATTGATTACAGATTCGGAAGCATGATAACGGCCTTCACCGTGTGCAATAGGAATTTTATAGGCCACATCCTTTTCCAATCCCGCAGAAATAGATGCTTCTTCAGATACTGCGCGAAGATGTACGTTTTTACATATGAATTTTTGATTATTGTTATGAAGCAAGGCTCCATCTAAAAGACCTGATTCCGTTAATATTTGAAATCCATTACAGATTCCTAAAACATAACCGCCTCTATTTGCATGCGAAATAACCTCATTCATTATGGGAGAAAATCTAGAAATCGCTCCGGAACGCAAGTAATCGCCAAAAGAAAAACCACCAGGCAGTACAACCATGTCAGCCCCCTGAAGATCTGAATCTTTATGCCATAAATGAACTACCTCTTGCTTCAAGACATCGCGAAGAACATATATCATGTCCTGATCACAATTCGAACCAGGAAACGTAACTACACCAAATTTCATCTGTAATAAATTTTATTGCGAAATTAATCAATTAAACATGTTCAATCGGAAGGAAAACAAAAAATTTCATAACAGAATAAGCAAATAACGCATAAAACAAGATAGTAATAACCAAACCATAGCGATAGCTTAAAAAACAAAAGATCAACAACATGGATAAAGGAATCAAAACAAAGGTCAAAATATCAAGTTGTTGAAAACTTAATATTTGAAACAAGGCACAAAACAAAAAAACAAAAACCAGAAGAGTTAATGTACGTAGCCGTTTATTGGTTTGAATTTTTGCATTTCTACCTTTCTGTAACATGGCTAAAAATGCAAGTATTAAGAAAGTTTTTAGCACCAATATAACGAACCAGAAATCATTACTTTTAGCTCCATAATTTCGAGCCATAAAATTCAACTTATGTACACTTTTCAACATGTAAACCACAGTAAAATAATACAGAAAGGGAATTGAATAACCTATAAATCCAATAAGGATTTGTCGTAACGAGATGCGTTTAGAAATCAAAAATGGAACCCAAAAAACAGGAACTGTGAATATCAATAGAGGTGTAAATGTAGAAGCCATACCCAGACATAAAAAAGTATTGAATATCGTAGCTCGCACATCTTCTTTCTGATTGGAAACGAACAATTGATGAATCATCAAAATCAAGAAGCTATGTGTTATGAGAATACCATTTAAAGTATAAGAGGCCGTAAACAAGCTCATTAAAATCACATAAATTAAAGCTACCAAGTAGGTGTTTCTTTCATGAAAATGATTGCGATTTACCAAATAATTGATTGCGATTGCATTAGACAAAACAAGTAAAGAAGCCAATAACAAGGATAGAGAAGAATTCACTAAAAAATAGGGCGTCCAAAGCCCAAAATCAGGGGATTCATAAATGGAATGGTAACCAAAAAAATAGTTTAAGATCTGATAGGTCAACAAATACAAGGGCAACAATAATAAAACAATCGTTTTGTTTCCAAGAAAAATTCTTACCAATGTGACTAATTTTTATTCAAATTTAAAAAAGTAATTATTTAACAAGACAGCCCTGACTAACCATTCGAGATAATTCATGTGATTTTATTTTTCTTTTTTTTAAAAAATCAAACCTAAAAATGATATCTTTGGGCGCATTTAAAAATGCAAATTAACTCCTAATTTATCAATAATGTCAAATCAAAAAAACAAATATTCAGACAAAGAGTTACAAGAGTTTAAAACACTTATTCTAAATAAATTAAAAGAAGCTCAAGACGATTACAGTCTTCTAATTGGATCCCTATCTCATAATGATGACCATGGTACAAATGATACGGGCAGAACTTTTAATATGATGGAAGATGGCTCCGAAACTTTATCACGTGAGGAGCTGGCACAATTAGCCGCTCGTCAGGAAAAATTCATTAAAAATCTTCAAGCAGCATTGATCAGAATTGAAAACAAAACATATGGAATTTGCAGGGTTTCTGGAAATTTAATTGCAAAAGAAAGATTAAAATTAGTCCCTCATGCAACAATGAGTATCGCGGCTAAAAATGCCCAAAACAAATAAGTGAAAAAACAACTTACCACTGTCATTATTACAGTGTTTTGTCTATTATTGATAGATCAAATTATCAAAATATGGATAAAATCACACTTCATTCAGGGGGAAATTCCAACCCCTCTTTTGGGTGATTGGTTTCAATTGCATTATATAGAAAACCCGGGCATGGCCTTTGGAACAACTTTTGGTTCCGCTATGTGGCATAAACTGGCCTTAAGTATTTTTCGCATTTTAGCTATTATAGGAATTGGATATTACATTTGGACAGAATTAAAAAAGAATGTCAAAACTGACTTTCTTATTGCTATCGGATTAATCTTCGCTGGTGCCGTGGGAAATCTAATCGATTCAGCATTTTACGACTATTTATTTTCATTTGATCCCTGTAACTTCTACAATCAAATGGAAGGATCTGGAAACTTTATCAAGTGTACCCATGTTGGTTCTAATGGACTTCCTTACGAAACCATTCAAGAAGTTCGTCATCATGGATTTCTATTAGGAAATGTTGTGGACATGTTTCAATTTAATGTAACATGGCCTTCGTGGGTTCCTTGGGTAGGAAAATCACAGATATTTCCTGCTATATGGAATTTTGCTGACGCCTGTATTACTTGTGGTGTAGGCATGATTATAGTTCGAAACAAAACTTATTTCCCGAAGGAAAAAAAGACCTCAGCCGATTAAAAATCCCACTTCATATTTCTGTCATCAAGAATCGCAAAAGATATTTTCCAATCTGCACGTGGCGCTGATTTATTGGCATTAGAGAGCACACCATAAATCCCTACCCGAAGTCTGCGTCTCGAAAGCTTAAAGTTTCTCTCTAAACCTACCAATCCCTCATAGTGTAGCCAATCATGTTCACGAACATGTAATATTCCAGCACCAAAAACCAAACCTATTCTTGTTTTTTTCATGAAAGGAATTTTATTGATAATAGATCCGTTATCATGATGAACAAAGTGCGCCTCTATAGACAAATCACTTGTTCTGAGCAAAGTATCTAAGCCTTGAAAAGAATATAAAGGATTAGAAAACCAAAGAGGGTCACTTCTTCGTTGAAATTTAAAATCAGGATCTCGCAGTATTTTAGCACTTAAAAATTTACCACCAGATAGGCGATAATTAGAAGTGCCAATGGTACCTATTTTAAAAGTTTGTGAAATGCTTCCTTGCAAATAATGATGGTTTAAATCACTACCCAACAAGTCTGGAATACCACATTCATAATTAACTCTGAATGTTGGCCATGCAGAGCCTAAGACAACTTTCCGATAGGGTTCCCGCATATACTTTTGCATCGGTGTAAACCAAATTTCAACATCTCCAATTAAGGCTTGATAAGGTTCAAAAGTTGAAGGCTGGTTGTTGGGAAGAACCTCATCAACTGACTCAACAAAATCATATCCCTCTAAACTTCTTCTCTCACAAAATTCACCACCTACACTCATGTAAAATCCGTTAAATATTTCATATTCAATAGAAGTGTTCAGCTGAGTGGCCTCAATAAAATTTTCTCGTTTGTATATTTGAGTAATAGCATCATAACCTCTAATTACATCAAAATCATGACTAAAAGAGGCTCGAATCCTACCTTGCCGAAATGGATCAAACTTGTACTTCCACCAAGTATCTCCCTTGATGTCATTGTTCAAAAAACCTATAGAAATCTGAGTGTATGAATCTAAAGTTCGCTCATCCTTCCATTTCTTAAAATAATCAAAGTTTGGAGAAATCCTAGGTCCTGCAATATATACAGGTCGAAGAGTAGTTGCCAAACTACCAATCGTCCACTGATGTCTTTTCGTTCGGTTTCTATGATCTACACCGAACCAAATCACCTTCAAAAAAGTAACTTTATTAAATACCTTATCAATACTATCTCTGTATTCTTGCCTGTTTTGATAATCACGAATACTATCCTTTTTTAAAATGAATTCAATTTCTTCAGCCGTTAATTTATCTTGACGTTCACCCTCCCAAAATGACGAGTCCTTTTCATATGCCTCTTTTTCAGTGACTGCCAATTCACGATTGAAAAACTTTTTGGAAAATTGAGGATTGAAATCATAATCCGAAAAAATAGCTGTTGTATTACAAATAGAAGATTCACTTTTATTTTTCACACCATAGCTTAAATTTTGTTTTGACAATACACAAATAGAATCTCCAAGGCACGCATAATCCTGCTGAATAGTGAAGTAATCATAGAATAAAAGGTTTCCTTTTTTCATTGTCAATTCGAGCTTCTGAACCAGCCAAAGAGAATCAATTACCCATATATAGCCTTCTAAAGTTGAAGTCGCTGAAGCTCTTGGCTGAATTCTGATTTTTGAAACCTTATAAGCATCTTCCTCATATTGCTCAACCAATCGATATTTATAGGATAAAATTCCAGGTATGGATATAGGTGAACTGATTGGATTTTGATGTAAATCATCAAGTCGTAAGAGGTTTTCAAAAAAATTAAAATTCGCCTTCACAGTTGTCTTGTAATAAAGGTTTCGATCCCTACCCCTTAATGTATATGCGTTTCTAAGTTCTTTAACTTTATTACCAGGCGCATAGTTTCTTTCGAGCTGTACTTCAAGAAGATTCATCGTATCCTTATCCTCAAAATCGTTATCTAACAAATCATCATGATTTCTAGCGCGCTCTTGTTTTCTTATGATTTTTTCTTTTGCTTTGATATATACATCAACCGTGTGCGCGTAATTCCATGGGTTAATTTGATCGCGTTTCGAAACCACCTTTTTCATAATTTCTCTACCGGGATTGGTGCGTTTTGTTGTAATATTTACTGCATCTAAGTCATGAACCTTACTAGGGAAAAGCTGCATGTTTTTAATAATACTCCTTTCATTAATTGATATATAAGCTTCGCGTGAATCAAAGCCTGAAGCACTGAATACCAAAAAGTATTCGCCACGAGCGGTACTTATTTGATACTTGCCCTCTAAATCAGCAACTGTACGCTGAGCTGGGTCATTTTTAATAAAAATTTTAGCAGATGGAATGGGATTTTGATTTTCATCGTATACCACACCATCAACAAAATACTGGGCTATGCCATAAAATGAACATGAGAGCATTAAAACTGATAATAAAGCTAAACGAAATTGATTTATGAATTGATTTTCAAACAAATGAAGTCGATAATTATTTGTTTTTATTTAATGCTTCTTGTTCTTTCATGTATGCGACATGTTTTTCCATACGCTTTATCATCCAAACCTTAAAAAAATACATTCCAAACATCAACAAAACCAGAGGATAATAATAAACCCATTTATCAAACCCTTCAATAAAGCACATTACGGTTACCGAAATAAAACCGATTGATGCCATTACGAGCCAAATTATTTTCATTATTTGATTATAGGTATTCATTTTTCTTTTTTTACGTTTAAACGTCCTGTTGGATGTAATATTTCAAAAAAACTAAAATCTTGTTTGGTCATTAATCCTTTGCCAGTAAGTAATTCTTTTGGAGATGTCACTTCTACATCGTAATCGGTCCGGATTGTGCTGTCTTTTTTATTCCATGTAAGCATTTCAGTTTTTAGGGTCTGGTCTTTTTTATAGTTATACAATCGCACAGAGTCATCTACAAAGATGACTTCATCAACATGATTATAAACACCATTTTTTGCAGTGAGGGTAGAAACCTTTATTCCATTACCATCAAAAAAGTCAACCTTAACAAATTTTCTAAACTTGGTAATGTGCTCTGGCGAAGAAAACGTTTCAGATATTAAGGCGAACAAGTGAAACTTAGTTCGTCCTGAATCACTGTAAACCATTTTCAAATTTTGGCTTTGTTCGTCCGGTGCATTCTCAAAATCAGTAATCTTCTTTACCTCCCCTTCGTCATTAACGCAAGAATACGTAATTCCAAATACAACAAGTGTAAGTAATAAGTATACTTTCATTCATCTATTTAACGTCAACGGTAACTCCCCAACACGATAAAGTAACAGATGTGGGGCTATTGTTGTTGAAAATTTCATCTGAAGAAGGAGCATTGGCTTTGTACTTGGCTGCTGCTCCTGAATTACCAGCTTTTAATGCCAATTGAGCCGCATAATAGTAATTGCATTTTCGATCAAATGTACTGGCACCGCAATTATTCGCGGTCTTAGCGACGCAATCCGCGGCGATAAGTAAGGCGCGAGACATATTACTTCCCTTTACAGTAAATGCAGTATTGTATGCAGTATTGTACCTTCTCATATCACTGTATTGAATGTCCAGAACTTTCATTAAAATATCATTCTTAAGTGAATCTGTTTCTTCCATCTCAATCGCATCTCGATATACTGAAATAGATTCTTCATATCTCTTTTTGATTCGCAAAAGCTGAGCTTTAGCAAGAACAGCATCAACAGTATTATCTATTGAAATGATAGAATCTATAAGCATCTCATATTCATCACTAGCTGTACAACCCTTTTTTTCTAAAAGCCTTAAGAAATTGTTTACAGAATTTTTCTTAGCTTCTTTTTCTTTTGGTAAAGAGGTCATAAAAGACCTAAGCTCTGGTAGTATATCCTCACAAGACTTAACAACAAAATCAAAGTAATAATTCAAATTTTCTCCTGTCGAAGGATCCATTGAATCATCGTCAACCTTCTTTGACAATTTAAAATAGTCCTTGATTAATCTCTTTTTGTAAACAGCCTTTTCATCTCCTGAAGTTGAGCTGAATAAATTATACAAATTGAAATAATAATAAACCACATCCGCATCCGCAAACAAATTGTTGTTCTCAAAACCCAGAATATATTCAGCATCAATTCTTTTGGCATCTGGAGAGGTCGAAGAAACCATATTAGTTGCACGCTTTGTATGAAGATCAGATGAAAACAGTCCTTTCTCTTCCATACGCCCATATAGGGCAATTAACGTATCGGTATAAAGCTGCTGACGAGTAGGGTCTTGTTCCATCGCGATAGTATTCATAATGACTTGTGCTACATTGCCGTATCTTTTGCTGTCATAATCGCCACAGATTTTCTCACCTTTGAGATAATACATGGTCGCATTTGCATAATTTTCTAATTGTAACTCTTGTTTTACAAAATATAACATTCGGTTACACTCTTTCTGAATAGAATCCTGACCGATAGAGGTCATACTTATTAATGTGATGCTAAATAATACTACTAAATTTTTCATAATTGATATTTCTAATCTAACTTTCTTTTTCTAAACCATTTTTCAAAAGCGGATGGTGAAAAAACCATTCCAAATTTAAATCCCAAATAATTTTCTTTTAAACTGTTCGTATTCTCCGCAGATCTTTGGCCCAATACAAAGGCGAAATTCAACGAAGATAGCGACATTTGAGCCAGTATAGGTATACCAAATCCAAATGTCGTGCCACGATCCACAAAATTAGACCCGTTTGATGAAAAAGGAGTTTGTAATCTATAAACCCCAAATCTGTAGGTCAACTTCTCAAAAAGCTTTAAAGTAGCCACATTTTCAAAAAGCTTTGTTTCTGGAGAATAACTCAATCCGATAGACCACTTATCAGCTTGTCCTAACTGCCAATTTGCTGTACTTTCAAAATTTGAATTGATCCCATTCCATTTTTTGTAAGACGCAAACAAGTTAATATTGGGCCTTCTTGTATTCGACTTACGTTTTACATCTCTAAAAAAGAATTGGTACTTTAAACCTATTTCATATGATTGAAGTACCTCGACGTTTCCACTTGTTTGAGTAAATGCTAAAGTATCGTAAATCGACGGTGTATTGATATTTGATGAAGTATACAGTTCATTTTCTAATGAGCCATTGAATCGCTGCGTTGGATCAATGTTAAAACCAATAAGTATATTTTGCCTCAAACCAATCTTTTGCTCTAAGTGGGCACCAAGTTCATAGTGAAAAGACGAAAGCCTAATGTTGTCAATGGAAAGCCCTCCCTGATCGGTGTTTCCCGTAAGTAACTCACTTTTTCTTTCATTACCTACAAAACCAAATAGATAAGAAGCATTAAAACCAAAGGAAAAATACGTAGATCGTGTATTTATTAGAGAAATAGCATAACCCAAGTAAGCATCCTGCATATTTCCGGTTCCTCTGTAAGTGTATCGAATCGAATCGACACCAGTAAAAACATTTTGACTGAACTCATAGCCCATTTTTGAATAGGGCTTTAAACCAAACGACATCCCCATAATTTTGTTGATTTTCATGGCCAATGCAACATGGGTTATAGTGGCCCCCAACCTGAATTCGGAAACGTCACCCTGTGAATAAGACGAAAACATTGATTCAATACCCATTGTTAAAAGGGTATTTCCTTTACTCAATCTGGAATAAGACGATGGGTTAAAATAATTGACCATATTCGAATCAATCATAGAAGAATTGACCCCACCCAAAGCCGTTGAAATTGCGTTTGAACCTTTATTGTACTCACCTATACCATATGACGACAACGGGTGAGTTGTAGACAATTGAGCGTTAAAGATGAACACAAACGAAGCAAATAGGAAAGCTAAACTATAGCGCATTTATTTTATATATTTCAACAGCTCCTTCAAGTGTCAAATTTTTGACTGCAAAGATGTTATTTTTTTGAGGGATATCAAAATATCTTGCATCTCCACCAGTAAGATAAACTTGGATCGGTCCCAATTCATACTCATAACGATCAATTACACCTATTATTTCAGCCTTCAAGCCATTCAGAACTCCTGAAATAATCGATTTTTTTGTATCTGTACCGATTATGTCTAAAGATTCAAGCTCGGTCAACAAGGGTAGTTTATGGGTATAATCATTTAATGACTTGTATCTCAAACGTATTCCTGGAGATATAGCCCCCCCCTTATAATCAATACCATGAGCAAGAAAATCAAATTTCACACAGGTTCCAATATCAATGCAAAGACTCGATTTGTTTTTAGCATACTTTAACATACCAGCTACATTACACAAGCGATCTAAACCTATAGTTTCCATGCTTTTGTAAGAAGAAGAAAAAGGCAAATTATGATTATGATCAATCAAAAAAACAGAACGGCAATGCTCGATAAGTAAATCATGTATAGACTCCTTAATCACTGAAACAAGAATAACATCCTGATTTTTCAATCTAGAAAGACCTTTTTCAATATTAGAAAAGACCTCTATTTGAAAGATTTGATTATTTTCAACACGGCAAATTTTAATGTTTGTGTTTCCCGCATCCACTACCCAATATGCTTTTTGCGTTGTCTGCATTGCACAAAGATACAAGTAAACCCATATTTTTCTTTAATATTTGGCTACTCAAATAAAATATTCATATTTTTGCCCTCGCTTAAGGCTGGTACCTTAGCTCAGTTGGTAGAGCAATGGACTGAAAATCCATGTGTCCCTGGTTCGATTCCTGGAGGTACCACATCCAAAGTTAGAACCCTCGGTATTTACTGAGGGTTTTTTTCTATCTTGGTTGAAATAAATTCTATGCAGGAGAAAGAAAAAAATCAAGATATCGAAAGGAAAAAAGATAATGGTATTGCCTACCAATTGATTCTAATTTTTCTAACTGTCCCTTTATCAATTATTATAGGCCGATGGATGCCAGAAATGATTTTACCTTTTGGTAATGGTTTTAGTGCTCATGGGATACTCTCATTCCTTCTAGGATATTTGATTCTTAGCATCATTCTAAATCCCTTTCGGAACATTATAAATACAATCGGAATAATTGGTTTTTTTATCCTTCTGTTCATGCTTTGGAATGGCGATATCAATGAAGAAAGTATAAGGGAGATGTATCTTTCCGGAGTCAGCAAAATCACACAAAATAAAATCTTAGGCAAAAGTATAAATCATGAAGAGGCCATAATAAAAGCTTTAAAGGATGATTCCGGAATTGAGGAATTTATTGACAATAATAGTAAGAGTCTAAAAAGATACAATCAAATTATAGATCCATCCATTGTCAGTTCATTTGCAATATTCAAAAAAGTTTCAAATCCTCATTGGAAATACAAAAAAGACCCTGATTACCGTGAACTTTTTAGGCCCGTAAGCGAAACGATTCAAACAAAAACTGGAGATTGTGATGATTATGCCATCTGCCTTGCGGCCTGTATGAGAAAATGTGGTGGCTGTGTACAAATTGTACATGCTAATGAACATCTATACCCAATATTATTGGTGGGACAAATTGCTGAAAAAGCCAAAATAAACCGAATTATTCGAAAAATATTCCCCTCATCGAAAAGAAGAAAAATTCACTATGTAGAAATAGATAATGAACTATGGCTGAATATGGACTATAGTGAAAGGTATCCTGGAGGTAAATTTTTATCAAAACATAATTTGGAATATCTAAAGTGGTGTAGAGATTTAAATTGATAAATTATGAATAAGGAAAAAACTATTCTATCTTTTGTTTACCTCATATTTTCATTAATAATGATTTCGATTTCGCCTTTTGGTGAAGCACCTTACACTGGAAAAGAATTATACCTGAACAATGTGGGGACTTTGTTTCTTTTGGCCCTTCTTGTTATCGACAGTTATAAGAACTTGTTAAGTAAAATTGGATTCTGGGGTTTGTTCCTGTTTTCGGTCTTTCACTCCATTGGATCAACTTGGCTTTATTCTTTTGTGCCTTATAATGACTGGTTTATAAGCATATCGGGAATCGATATTGATGCCTATTTCGAATTTACCAGAAATCATTATGATCGTTTTGTTCATTTTTCTTTTGGTTTGCTTCTCATGGGTGCTACCAGAGATTTGATCATTTCTAAATATAGATTTAATACGAGACAAGCACTCTTAGTTGCTTTTTTGGGGATACAAGTTTTTAGTATGGTTTATGAGTTATTTGAGTGGGGCATTGCAGTTTCATTATCCGAAGGAATGGCTGAAAGCTATAATGGTCAGCAAGGAGATTCATGGGACGCTCATAAGGATATGGCCTTAGCCATGTTGGGTTCTCTAGTGACATGGGTCTTCTTCCTTTTTGAACAAAAGAAGGTATCTTAAAATGATTGGGAGTTGAGTATTTGTAAAAGAAGTAAGAACCCTAAAAAATTAATGAACTAAAAAAGGCCCCTGAGAAGAGGCCCTTTAAACTAAACTACAACTATAAACTAGAATTTCATTACTTTAATTTGTTTTATTCCGAGTAACTTTTTCTTGCTATAAAACCTGATAAAGTACTTACCATTTTCAAGACCATCTACTGTCAATTCTGACTGATTTTTTACAACAAAGTTCAACTTGTTGTCCTGTGAAAGAATAGTAATTTGGTCCACATTCTGTCCATCTGCCCATTCCATTTTAATCTTACCCGTAGGAGATGGGTTGGGGTAAATTTTCACTTCAAAGGCGTTCAGTGAATGATGAGAATGATTCAACATATCATCCTTTTGTTCTTGATTGAAGTCCAACTTGTCATTTTTGGCAAGCTTCACTTTGACTTGTTGAACTCCAACTACTTTTTGATTTTCATAGAACCAAACGTAGTACGTTCCATTTTCTAGATTGTTCAACTCAAGATTACTTTTACCCTTTACATAAAAGTTTAATTCCTTTTCATTATACTTTTCAAGAACTCGAACTTGATCGATTTTTGCACCACCTTTCCAAGCCATGATAACGTTGCCTGTATTGGAAGGGTCTTGATAAATTTTAACTTTAAATCCATTTAATGAAGAATTAGTTATCAAGTCCCCGGTGCTTTCCACCTGGTCAACTTGATTGATTTGAAATTTATCATTTGAGAGATCCTGTTGGCCACTCGCATATGCGGCAAAAGCCATTGCACCTAAAAGTAAAGCGATATTAAATTTTGTT
>MDTD01030731.1_pt1 | contig 18847 bp, 16 predicted proteins | sample 811221 | NCBI WGS metagenome assembly MDTD01 (sample SAMN05326646, study PRJNA326480) | marine metagenome | isolation source: seawater | place: Pacific Ocean: South West | collected 2011 | reverse complement strand
TCACAGTTCCTTATGGTGATATAAAAAAAACAAAAGATGCTATAATAAAATTAGCAAAAAATAGTGACTTAAGAAAAAAATATTCTTTGTTTGGAAGAAATTTAGTTGAGAAGGAAATGGCGCAAGAAATTATCTTTTCAGAATACTTTAATATATATGAAAAATAATATAGCCAAGAGTTAAAATGAACAAAAATAATAAAATCAAAATTTCGATAATAGGTTTAGGGTATGTTGGTCTTCCTTTGGCTTTAGAGTTTTCTAAATATTATAGTGTTGTAGGTTTCGACATTGATATAGATAGAGTTAGAGAACTTAAAAGGAATATTGATAAGACAAGAGAAGTTAAAAAAACTACTCTTTTCAAGAATAAAAGCATCTCACTCACTTCAGATTGGAAAAAAATTAAAAAAAGTGACTATTTCATAATAACTGTACCTACTCCTGTGAATAAAAAGAATGAACCTAATCTAGATAGCCTGTTACAAGCTTCAAAAATAGTTGGACAATGTATAGAAAAGAAAAATATAGTTGTAGTAGAGAGCACCGTATATCCTGGTGTTACAGAAAATTTAGTAGTCCCACATATTGAAAAACAAGCTAAGTTGAAGTGGAAAAAAGATTTTAATATAGCATACAGCCCAGAAAGAATTAATCCTGGAGATACTAAACATAAACTTACTAATATAAAAAAAGTAATAGGTGCAGATAATAAAAATACCTTAAAAAAGGTCGTAAGATTATATAAGAAAATTATAATGGCAGGTGTGCATACAGTATCAAATATAAAAATTGCTGAAACATCAAAGGCTATAGAAAATGCTCAAAGAGATATAAACATAGCTTTCATTAATGAAATAGCCATGATATGCAATTCATTAAAAATTAATTCAGATGAGGTTATAAAAGCAGCAAAAACAAAGTGGAATTTTCTTGATTTTAGTCCTGGATTAGTGGGAGGTCATTGTATAGGAGTCGATCCTTTTTATTTAGCAAAGGCTGCTATAGAAGCAGGACATATGCCAGAGGTTATTTTAGCTGGAAGAAAAATAAACGACTCCATGCCAAATTTTGTATTTAAAAAGATAAAAAAATCCATTAAAAAAAAATCTAGGATCTTAATACTTGGGATGGCTTTTAAAGAAAATGTTAATGATATTAGAAACTCTAAGTCGATAGTTTTGGCTAAACTTTTTAGTAAGAATAATTACAGTGTTGATTGCTACGACCCATTGGTTGACAGCAATATTTTAAATGAACATCATAAAATTACTCTGAAAAATCCAAGAGGTAGATATGATTGCATTATTGTAACAATAGCTCATTCTTACTTTAAGAGTTTTAAGAAAGAAGAAATACTTAAATTAATAAAAAAGCATTCGCTAATCGTAGATATTCGAGGAACTTGGAATAAAATAAAATTTTCTCCTGAAACAAAAATATGGAGGCTTTAATGTATAATAAAAGAAAAAAAAACATTAAAGAATATTTCGATTCCAATAAATATCAAAGGAAAAAATGGTTACGAAAAGCTAAAACTTTTCATAATGAGGATTTGCTAGTTTTAAAAGAACTTATTCCAGAGAATAGTAATATTCTTGAGCTAGGATGTGGTAACGGACATCTCTTAGCAGGTTTAAAACCTAACAAAGGAGTAGGTTTAGATATTAGCAAGAATCTTATTAAGGATGCAAAAAAAGATTACCCAGATTTAAAATTCTATCAAGGAGATATAGAAAAACTACCAGAGGAAATAAAAAAATCAGTGCCTTTCGATTTTATATTAATTTGTGATACTGTAGGTTATTTGGAAGATATCCAAAAATCTTTAGAAAAAATCCACATATTGTTTTCTAAAAGTACAAGACTTATAATTTCTTATTATTCTCCTATATGGACGCCTTTACTATCCTTGGCATCTATTTTAAAACTAAAATTACATAATAAAAATTCTACTTTATTAAATCCTTCAGATATAAAAAACTTTTTAAATCTTGCTAATTTCGAAACCGTTCGTATTGAAAGAAAAATTCTTATTCCTTTCAATTTATTCCGCATAGAAAGGGTATTTAATAGATATATTTCTACACTTCCTTTTTTCTCCAGCCTATGTCTACGGCATTATAACATTTCTAGATCTTTAGATGAAAGTGTTCTTAGTAAATATAAATCTGCAAGCATTATAATTCCTTGCAAAAATGAATTTGGAAACATCAGAAAAGCTGTTGAAAATATACCAAAGTTTACTGATGACATAGAAATCATCTTTGTAGAGGGAAATTCTAGAGACGGCAGTTGGGAAGAAATAAATAAAGTGATAAGGGAACAATCTAGCAATAAAAAAGGTTTTAGTTTTCAAGCCCTAAAACAGCCTTCAAAAGGGAAAGCGGATGCAGTTTTTTTTGCATTTGAAAAAGCCAGAAAAGATGTTCTTATAATATTAGATGGTGATTTGACTGTTGCTCCAGATGAATTGTCTAAGTTTTGGAGTGAAATTTCATCAGGAAAAGCAGAATATGTAAATGGAACAAGGTTAGTGTATGCCATGGACTACAAAGCCATGCGATTTCTTAATCACATAGCAAATAGAATTTTTTCCATCTTATTTACATGGCTATTAGGACAAAGGTTTACTGACACTTTATGCGGTACAAAAGTTATTAGTAAAGAAAATTATAATAGAGCAAAAAAAAGAAACGAGGATTTAGGAAACTTTGATCCCTTTGGTGACTTTTTTCTAATTTTCGCTGCATCAAGGTTGTGTTTAAAAATTTCGGAGGTGCCTATTAGATATAGGGCTAGAACTTACGGTAAAACACAGATTTCTAGATTTTCTCATGGTCTCCTACTTATAAAAATGTTCATTTTTGCATTTTTTAAGCTAAAGGCATTATAAAAATGAAATTTTTAATTTTAAACATTCTAAACATTTTTGATTTTTTTTATAAGAAAGCTATAAAGAAGGAGATTATAAAAATTTTTGGCCACAAGATAGGTGTCTTTTTTGATGTTGGAGCTCACAGAGGAGAAACAATAAAATTTATAAACAGTTTTATAACAGTAAAAAAAATTTATGCATTTGAACCACTAAAACAGAACTTTCAGAAACTTTTAAAAAATACAAGATACCTCTCTCTAAAAAATGAAATTAAGCTCTTTTTTTTTGAAATAGCTTTGGGAGAATTTAAAGAGAAGAAAAAAATGAAAGAAATGGACGAATCTTCGTCCTCTACTCTAAATGAAATTAATAAGAATTCAAAATACTTCAAAAGGAAAAAAGCAGTATTAGGTCTTGGCGTTGACAAAGAATTCTACTGCGAAAAGGAAGTAAATATTATTAAAGCATCAAGTGTTATAAAGAAACACAAAATAAAATCTATAGATTTACTTAAAATAGATACAGAAGGATATGAATTCTCAGTTATTAAAGGTTTTGAAAAAAGTTTGAACAAAGTTAAGGTGATTTTATTTGAGCATCATTACAACCTTATGATTAAAAAAAAATATACCTTTTCTGACATAAACAAATACTTGAGAAAAAATAATTTTATACTAAAAAAAAAATTTAAAATGCCTTTAAGAAAAACGTTTGAGTATATCTACTGTAACAAAGATTATTTTTGATATGAACTGGTTATTTATAATCTTTCTTCTGTCATTATTATTAAGAATAACTTATATCGTATTACAGGGAAGTAATTTAGAGAGCAAACTTATGGAGGATGAACTTCTTTATTGGACTTGGTCTCTTAGAGGAGCATACACAGGAAATAGTGACTTAGAAGAAAAAGAATTGCTCGAGAGAATGCCTGGAGCTTTTTATTATTATCAATTGCTTCTTTATATTACCTCTAACAAAATAAATTCAATACTATATATTCAGGCATTAATTGACTCTGCAACGTGTTTAATAATAGCAAAAGCAGTAAAAAAATTTTTTCCTGAAAACTTTTTGAAAGTATATTTCTTTGCAGCCATATCGCCTTTAATGTTAATTATGACATCTCAAACTTTAGCTGAGACTCTATTTCTTTTTTTATTTTCATTATTCTTATTATTTTCAATATTTGCTATTTATTCAAGAAAAATCTATATACATCTTTTTTTAAGCGGTTTTTTTTTAGGATTAACAATTTTTGTTAAAACTATAACATTTCCTTTAATATTTTTGCTTTTACTACCTTTTATCATCATTCTTTTTACAAAAAAACATAAAATCTTAAATATAATATTGGCACTTTTACTATTTTTTATTAGCGCTATTACCCCAATCTCATCGAGGCTAATAAATAATATAAAAGAATATAATACCTTTTCTCTTACAAATCAGATCGGTACACATTTAGCATATTGGGTTACACCTGCTATATTATGCTACACAAATAATATTAATAGAGATCAGGCAATAGAGATTGTTAATAGAGAATTACTGAAAAATAATATTTCTGAAAATAATGCTTTTACTAATAGCAAAGTCCTAACAAAAACATCTCTTTATATTTTAAAAGATATAACCTATACTGACCTAGCTTACGTTTGGGTAAGAGCAGGCTTATTAAATTTACTATCTCCCTCAATACTATTGGATAAAAAGGTAAGAGATTTGCCTCACCCTTCCTTTTACAGCATTTCCGATCCATTAGAATGGTTGAAAAAACTATTTTTTGAATCTAAATACCATAAATATTTTATAATAATTTTAATAGCATCTCTCTCGTCATTATTTGTGCTTTTGTCCTTGATCATTGGCCCTTTGGTGTTGCTCAAAAAAGATAGATTTATAGCTTTAGCTTCAATAATGTACATATTGTATTTTTTGCTAATAACAGGTCCGGTTCTTTCTCCAAAATATATAATTCCTGTATTACCCTGTCTGTTTTTATATCAAGCATTAACTTTGTCAAGAGTTTTAGAATTTATAAGAAGAAAAATCTCTTTGCTAAACTAAACTAAAATTATAGATATATTTAAGAAAGTAATTCGGCTATCTTTTTTAGCTTTTTTTTGATATCGAACGGGTGATTTCCTATATAAATACCATTTTTATCTATATAGTCAGCATCATTAACATTTCCCGAAATTTTGTAATTAATATATTTTAACGCTGGCTGTTTTAAAAAATTCCCTGTTACTATTGGCCTTACCTCGACCTTATTTTTCTTTAAGAGTTCAATTACTGCTTTCCTTTTGAATTTAGAATTTTTCTTGATTAAGAGAGAAAATCCAAACCAACTACTTTCACCACATTCTTCTTGAATTTCTACAAAGGTATTGTTGGAAAATAAAGACTTAAAATACATAGCATTTTCACGCCGTGCTTTTATAAAAGACTTAAGCTTTTTTAACTGAATAATACCAACTGCCCCACTTATCTCAAGAGGTCTTACATTATAACCGGGGAGAACAAAGTTAAATGACTCATAAAAGTCATCGCTACTTTTCTTTCCTGTTATTAAGTTTTCTTTTGGCAAATCCCTTGTCCAACCATGAGCTCTCAAAGATAGAAGGATATGATAAAGTTCTTTATTATTTGTAACAACAACTCCACCCTCCATAGTTGATATATGGTGTGAAAAAAAAGTACTGAATGTTCCCATTAGCCCAATGGTTCCAGTAAATTTTTCTTTAAATTTTGCTCCCATTGACTCACAATTGTCTTCCAATAATATAATTTTATTTTTTTTTGCTATTTTTTTTATTTGGGTAAAATTATTAGAATTACCTAACAAATTAACAGCACAAATAATTTTGGTTTTTTTAGTAATAGCCTTTTTTAGTTTATTTATACTAATGTTTAAATTTTTCCTATCAATATCTACAAATACTAACTTTAGACCATATTGATGGAAAGGAAAGTAAGTGGTAGACCATGAAACCGCTGGAACAATGACCTCATCGCCCTTGCGTAAATCCAAATTTTTTTTCATGAATAATGATGCTACCATCAACAAATTAGCAGTAGAACCAGAGCTTGTCATTATTGCGAATTTTGAACCAAAATACTTTGCAAAGTTATACTCAAACTTTTTAACCATGGGCCCCATCGTAAATTTTTTTTGTTTGATAACATTTTTAATTGCATCTATCTCTTCTTTTCCCCAGGTGGAAGTGGCTAATGGAAGGTTTATCATTTACTCTCCTAAAGATAAATAGTGCAGAAACTAACTCTGTTTTAATAATTTTTACAGCTAAAACCTGATATTATATGTATTGTAAGTAAAGTCAAATTACTTTATTGTTACAATATTCTTAAAGTAACACAAAAATATGCAAATAACCTTAATCATGCTTGTCTTAAATGAAAAGACCAGTTTGGAAGTTATAGTTCCAAAAATTTTAAAAGAGAAGAAAAAAAAAAATTTCGATGAACTTGTAGCAATTGATGGGGGGTCTACTGATGGGTCTATTGAATATCTGAAGAAAAAAAAAATAAATACATTCATACAGAAAAAAAATAATACCGGTAGAGGAGCTGCTTTTTTATTAGCAGAAAATAAAGTAAATACAGATGCCTTCATTTTCTTTTCTCCAGATGGTAATGAAGATATTAAAGACATAAAAAAATTCAAAATTTTCTTGAATAAAGGAGCTGATTTAGTGATCGCTTCAAGAATGATGAAAGATTCTGTTAATGAGGAAGATAAATACTTTTTTAAATACAGGAAGTGGGCTAACCTTACTTTTAATTGGTTAGCTAATTTATTTTTCAATGACAGTAAAAGAAATATAACTGACTCAATAAATGGATTTAGAGCAATTAAAAAAAATACTATGAAAAAATTAAATTTATCATCAACTGACTTTACTATTGAGTATCAAATGACAATTAGAGCAATGCTAACTGGAATTAAAATAATAGAATTTCCAACTTTTGAAGGTGACAGGATTGCAGATGTTTCAAAAGCAAAAACAATACCTACAGGACTCAGATTTCTAAAAGTTTTGCTAATAGAAGTTTACTTGCTACTAAAAAATAAAAAATAAAAATAATTTAATTTTTATTTATTTTTATAAATTCTTTTATTGTTCTTCTTAATCCCATATCTAGAGTCACTTTAGGCTTCCAACCTAATTTCTTTAATTTTTTTATATTCAGTCTTTTAAGCAACATTCCATCTGGCATTTTTCTATTTAACTTAAATTGTCCTTTCCAACCTACTATTTTAGAAATGGCATTAGCTAATTCAATAATCGAAATATCTTTTGAAGTTCCTATGTTTATTGGTTCTTCACTAGAATAATTTTTAGCCAAAAAGCATGCTGCATCTGCTACATCTTTAACATGAAGAAATTCTCTTCTTGCAATTCCAGTCCCCCATATTTCAATTTCATTTCTATTATTTATTTTTGCATTTACAATCTTGTTGATCAAGGCCCCCATCACATGAGAACTTTGTAAATCATAGTTATCACCTGGTCCGTAGAGATTTGTTGGCATCAGAGAAATGAAATCTTTCTTTTTTTCTTTATAAAGATAAGAGCACAGTTTTAACCCTGCTATTTTAGCCAGTGCATATCCTTCATTAGTATCTTCAAGAGGTCCTTTCATCAGTTGCTTTTCATCTATCGGTTGACTAGAAATTTTAGGATAGATACAAGATGAACCTAAAAATATAAGCTTTTTTACATCATTGTCAGCTGAAGCTTTTATAACGTTGTTTTGAATCATTAGATTATCATATAAAAACTCTGATTGATTATTGCTATTAGCTAAAATACCTCCTACTCTAGCCGCAGCAATAAAAACCACATCAGGTTTATTTTTTTTTATCCAAGTTTCTGTTTTAGTTTGATTAGTAAGATCTAAGCATGATTGCTCTATGGTTAATATTTTACATTTTTCTTTACTGAGCCTTTTGAGTATAGCACTTCCTACCATGCCAGTGTGTCCAGCAACCCAAACCTTCTTATTATTTAAAGAAAATCGATACTTTTTTTTCATATTTCTTTTTTAATTCTTTCTAAATCTGCTTTCACCATTTCAGATACTAATTCTTCGAAGGAAACTTCTGGTTTCCAATTAAGTATTTTATTTGCTTTAGAGGCGTCACCCTTGAGAAAGTCAACTTCTGTTGGTCTAAAATATCTCTCATCAATTTCTATCAAAGTTTTATTATCTTTTTTATTGATACCCTTTTCTTTTATACCTTCTCCTGACCATGTTAGCTCTATACCCACTTCTCTAAATGCCAGCTCGCAAAACTTTCTTACAGTGTAGCTATTTCCAGTTGCTAATACAAAATCATCAGGAACATCATTTTGGAGGATTAGCCACATACCCTTAACATAGTCCTTTGCATGCCCCCAATCTCTATTTGCATCAAGATTTCCAAGCCATAATCTTTCTTGTTTTCCTAAAACAATCGAAGCTACTGCTCTGGTTATTTTTCTTGTTACAAATGTTTCTCCTCTTATGGGACTTTCATGATTAAAAAGAATGCCATTACTTGCAAAAATATCATATGCTTCTCTATAGTTAATAGTTATCCAGTAAGAATAGAGTTTAGCTGCAGCATAAGGACTTCGAGGTTGGAATATAGTATTTTCATTTTGTGGTGGAGAAGATTTCCCAAACATCTCTGAAGTGGATGCTTGATAAAATCTTATATTTTTTTCCATATTGAGTGTCCTAATAGCTTCTAAAAGTCTTATTGTACCTAATGCATCGGAATTAGCTGTATATTCAGGAGTCTCAAAACTAACTTTTACATGACTTTGTGCTCCAAGATTATAAATTTCAGAAGGTTTAACTTTTTGAATTATTCTTATTAGGTTTGAAGCATCAGTTAAATCTCCAAAGTGTAAATGAAAATTTGGTTTCTCATGAGGATCGGCATAGATATTTTCTAATCTACCAGTGTTAAAGGATGAAGACCTTCTCTTTATACCATGTACTTCATAGCCTTTCTTTAATAAAAATTCAGATAAGTATGCGCCATCTTGTCCAGTGACGCCTGTAATAAGAGCAATTTTGTTATTCACAACTTCCAATCCATCAAAAATTACTTTAAACTCAACAACATGTTATTACTATATATCATATAATAATTTATGACAGCAAAATGATAAAAACTTATAATTTCAATAGTATAAATTTTTTCATCAGTGGATTCTTCGCAATAATTTCAACTTGGATATTACTAGGGGCAACTCCTTATTTAAGGCTAGGAGGTATGTTTATACAAGTAGAAACACAAATAATTTATTTACATAGTCTTTGCGCAGCAATGATGCTTTATAAAATATTTGAAAATATAATTTTAACAAAAAAAAGGAAAAATATAGTACCTGATAACTTATTAACCTTACTACCTTTAGGGTTAGCAACTTCTAGTTTATTTTTAAGTCTGTTAAAGGGCAGTTTCTACAAAGACCTTTTGGGAACTCCACAACTAGGCCAGGGAACCCTATGGTATTTTGATTTGTATGTAATGATTTTGGTGTTTTCATCATTTTTGACACATAGAAGAGCAAGAATTATAATGTTAATAAATTTAGTTATATTAACCACTTTAGCTACTGTTTTTACTATAAAACCATTTTTTATGGGAATAAATGTTAGTTTTTATAACTTTACTGACTATCTTTGTTTCTATGGATCGCTTTGTTTTATTATATTTACTACCTTAACAAAGAACAAAATTCTACTAATCTCTGGATATATAATTTTAGGACTTTATTTGTTACCATTAAAGAATAACGCTGCTTACTTTCTATGGATAATTGTTTTTTTAGCAGTTTTCATTTATTATCTGCTTGATCAAATAAAATTTAAAGTAGTAGAAAAATTTAAAGATCTTCTTTATTCTAATATAGCTTTAACTGCGTATATTTTTGTTGCTTCAACTCTAATTTTATTAAGTTCAATAATATTTTGGTCTGGAGAATATGGGATCCCAGAAAAAATAACAAAATCAGTATTTTCTTCATTGGTGGTAAGAGGAAAGATAGCTGAAATAAGTTTACTAAGCATGTTTGATTTTAAAAATTTTTTTCTTGGAAATGGCTGGGGTGAGGTGCCGCAAATATTGTTAGCAAATATGAGTGCCTGGCATTATGACCAACTAACATTAGGTTACAATCTGCACTTTCATACACATAATGAGCTTTTTGAGCACCTTGTTAGCATAGGAATTATAGGGTTTTTATTATTTGTTTTCCAGATCTTCTACATATTCAAATATTCAGAAAGTAAGGAGATATTTACAAAGATGTCTTGGTTTTTCTTTTTTTCATTGACTTGCTTTTGGTTTATTTTTTCAGGAACATTGCCTTTGATTGCCGTTTCTATTGCCTGCTTATGGGAAAAAGCAACAATTAATAAACCAAAAAACCTTTATTATGAAAAATTAGTAGAGTTAAAAAGAAAATTTCAAAACTTACTTCATGTTGGCATTTTATTTCTAATGATCTTAGGTACGAAAGCAACTTATGACACTATAAAAATGCATGACAAACTCAGTCAGGCAAATTTACTATCGCACGTAGAGACTTATAAAATAAGTAGCGATAAAAAGGAAAAATATCATTGTAAAAATTATTTTAAAGATTTTGATAGAGGCGGTTACATGATTCCCCCTATGATCGATAATTACACAAACTATCTTATAAAAATCGAAAAAAACGAAATTAATAATAATAGTGCTGCTATATTAAAACTTTTGTTTTGCATAGCTGAAGAAATTATTGCTTCAGATAAAGCTAGCTTGGATTTAATTAGTTCAGTTATGCAGGCAGAAAGTAGACTGTATTTTAGTGAATATGAATCTTTAAAAGAATTAATCTACTCAAAAAAAGATATATCTTTGTGGATGAATAGAGTTTATAAAATAGCAGATTTAGCACCAAAAAGAGGTGACCTTCTAATTCCTTCAATGGCATATTTTATAGAAAATGGAAATGCAGAGGAGATAATAGAATTATGCAAAAACAAAAAAGTTGAGGGAATAAAAGCTTATTGTGAGTTAGTTTTTGCTTTTAATATTTTAAAGGATGATACATTATCACAAAGGCAACTAAACGTGGCCTTAGAACACTTAAAAAAGGCAGTAGAAGATGGCATTTTGAGAGAGAAAATATACGGTTGGTGGTATAATGCTTTTAAAGTAGGCAAATTACAAGGTTATAGTAAAGAGGGTATACCATTATCTCCAGATATTTTATTTCATGTTTCACATGAGGAGGCTATTAATATATTAAAAATATTAAGTGACTACAAACCAATCCAATAGCTATTGTGATATTAATATCACACAAAGTTTTTTTTTTCTTTCTACTCATTATATTCTTTAAATTGAAGTTTTTATTATGTATATTTATTTATTATTAATATTAATAAATTTTTAGGAGACGATTGATGAAATTTTTTACAAAACTATGTGGAATATTGTCGTTGTCTGTAATTTTATTTTCAACTGCATACATTAAAGAAGGTAAAGCGTATCTTACTAGTGTTTATGGTTTCAGTTGTACAAGTAATAGTTATGGTACACAACACGGTAATATTTACATTTCAGTATATAACTTTGGGGGAACATTACCTAGAGAAGGTATTGGTCAGGGTTCTTATTCTGGAATAAATTGTGTCTATTCAGGAGCTGGTAGGACTAACAGTTCAGCTATAGTTTCTGGTGATGTTGCTAGGGTAGCTGCTAACGCCATTGTTGGTTCTGTCACTAGTAGAATTATGACAGCTATGACTCAGAGTGAAGATACTGCTGCTAATATGTCATATTCCGCAAATGGTAATGGCGTAGGCATGGCCGCTAATGGTTTAATAGGTGGATTAAGTCTATGGACAAATTATACAGACACAGATTTTGATAACGATCAAACATTCACTGCTTTCAGATTTAATTCTAATGCATACACTGGAGACGCGAGTGCTCTCACTGTTGGTATAGATAAGAGAATAGGTAATTTTCTTGTTGGTATATCATCAACTAATTTTGATACTGATTTAAACACTTCTGTGAACTCTGGTACTTATAAAGCTGACGGTAGTACTTATGGAGTTTATATTGGTTTAAATACTGGTGTCTTAAATATTAGCGCAGGTGTTGGAACTGGTGATTATGATGTTGATACAACCAGAGTAGACTTGGGAACTGGCAATACAACTATAACAGGAACGGCTACTGCCGATGTTGACTATCATCATATTTCAGCGTCCGCAACACTTTCTAGAGGTAAATTCAGTATAGCGCCAAGAGTAGCTTACAGAAGTCTAGATTTGGATACGCCATCTTTTACAGATGTAGTACCTAATGATGCTAATACTGGTTCAGTGGGAGGCGATGCTGGAGCCACGTCTGCATCTGATAATACAACTGCCAATGAAACAGTTGCAGCCCTCTCGGCTTCTACTGAAATGACAGAAGTTGGATTGAGTATTGCTGCTAATCTTGGTTTTATAACGCCTTTCGTGGATTACGCCTATGTTGATGAAACAACTACAAGCGCCACGTATAGGTCATCGTTAACTACCAAGGATACTGCAAATGGTACAGATCAGGCAGCATCTAATGCTGATGGATACACATCTTTTGGAGGCGGTATCATGATTAATCTTAGAAATAGACTAACAGGTACTATTTCTTATTATGATGTAACCGATAGAGATGATTATAATGAAGACACAACCTCATTTACACTGAGATTGCAGTTCTAATTTATAAAAAGACTTGTATCTTCTAAATACAAACCCTCCCTACTTTAGTAGGGGGGGATTTTTTTTTAATCCTTTGATTTAAATCTTGTTTTTTGAATAATTATTACAGTTATTACAGGCACTAAAAAAGTGATTAAAGTTACTGAAACTAGTAACTCGTCTAAATTTGAATAATCAGACTTATTTATTACCTCATTTGTTTTGAGATTTTTGACTTCTCTTTTGATTTCAAAGATTTGATTGAGATATTTGGTAAAAAGCTCTTTCGCTGATAGTGATAGATTTGTAAAAGATGCAAAAACAGCAAAAAAAGTAGCTTTATAACGCATTGGAGCATTTCTGGCTATCCAGGCCAGCAGTGGTATCATTGCTATTTGAGATATAGGTGACTCTACTGCCGTATTTATTAGAGCTATAAATCTGGCATCTACTATGCCATTAGTAATTTGGCTAGTGTAATTGTGTAGACCGTAATACATAAAAATACTAGGAAGATATAAAAGAGAGGATATAATTGATAAAAATAAAAATAATTTTGCAATTGAGCTTTTAATCATAGTATTCTTAAAAAGTAGCATTCCAACTAAAGTTAACAATGCTGCAGTTAGAGATAAGGAAGCAAGGAAAGCTTGATCAAATTTTAATACATCTATCTCAAACCAATTAATACCAGGTCCTGGTGTTGGCATAGCTCTGTATATGAATATTATAAAGGCAGTACCCACGATGCTATATTTTTCTTTTTTACTTAAGGTTTTAGTTAAAAAGTACATTAAAATGGCAATTAAGAGGAGGGAAGTACAAAGTACAATTTCTTGCGCAAACTTAACTTTTAACCCACCTAAAATAATAGCAATAGATACAAAAACTAGACTTCCAAAAAATATTTTATAATCTAAGCTATTAAATTTTTTATTATCTATAAAAATTCTCGAACCTTTACCAAGTATGGAAGAAATAACTACTCCTGAAATAGATAGCAAAGGTATAGTAAGTGATAAAAGATAGATGTTAGAATATGCTTGTAAAACTACAATCTCATCTTCTATGCTTACTCCTTGAAAAATTAAAACGTTTATCAGAGATACTAAAAGAGAACCTAGAATAATAGCAAACCTTCCATACATTTGTATTAGAGTATGTTCTTTTTTAAAATCAAAGTTATTTTTATTTTTTGATATTTTACTATAGTTTGACTCAACTGCTTCAACTGTCATGGCATCCGCAATTACATCCTGAATAACGTATCCAATTGGAGTTAATAAGGCACTTAAAATAAACCAACTTTCAGCTTTAAGGTATTTTTCCATAAAAGTTCTATCCGTTAATAGAAAATACATGATAAGAAGGCTAAGGAAAATTACAGAAGCCCCCAAATAAACTAATAAATTTCTATACTTCCAGCACTTATCTACTATAAAGCCAACTGGCATTTTTAGGGCCCATGGTATACCCGCCCAAAAGCCTATAGATGCTATAAAAGCTGCAGATAAGTTTAGATAATCTTTTAAAAAGAACATACCCACAATGTTGGTTAAGCCTGATACACCCGCTGAAGCATAAATCAGAAGTGGAGGTATATATGTCCATTTCAAAATTCCCATGGCTTTTTATATTTACCTACTGTATTTATCTTCAAATCTTATTATATCATCTTCTCTTAAATAAGTTCCTGTTTGCACTTCAATAATTATAAGGTCCTTATTAGATACGTTTTCTATTCTGTGTAATTGACCTTTTTTTATAAAAGTAGATTCATTAGTAGATAATATGAAAGTCTTTTTTCCTTTGGTTATTTTCGCTTGGCCTTCAACTACGACCCAATGCTCGGATCTTTTTAGATGCTTTTGTAGAGATATCTTTTCTCCAGGGAGGATATGTAATTTTTTTACTTTATATGACTTTTCCGATTTTATATTTTGGAAACTTCCCCACGGCCTATTTTCATCGCTGTCATTGAAAACCTCTTCTCTTTTTCTTTTTCTAAGTTTTTCAACTATTTTTCTTAAATTTTTAGCCGATCCTTTTTTGGAAACTAAAATAGCATTTTTTGTATTTATTATAATCAAGTCTTCTACACCCGAGGTTACCATAAGTTTTTCATCTGAATAGGTCATATTATTTTTACTATCAACTGAAAATATATCTCCAAATTTATTTTTAATTTTTGATAAGGACTCAAAAGTTCCTAAATCACTCCACAGTGTATTAATAGGAACAATAACTTTATCAAAATTTTTTTCCATAATTGCATAATCAAAAGAGATAGATTTAATTTTTTTCCAAGGAGAATTGCTCAGCAATATGAACTCTTTATCTTTTTTTGCTTTTTTGCATGAATTAACAGATAAATTATAAAGTTCTTTAGCATGCTTTAGAAATAGTTCTTTGAGAACGCTATTTTTAACTACAGTTATACCGGTATTCCAAAAAGCATCCTCTAATAACAACTTTTTTGCTTTTTTTATATTTGGTTTTTCTATAAATTTTTTAATTTTATATCCATCATCAACTTTTTTTTTCTTATCTGCTAATATGTAACCAAAATTTGTATTAGCACTATCGCATATTGCTCCTACAGAAACTAGGTGGCCTTTCTCCGCTAGTTTTGATGCTTTGATAATAGTTGCATTAAATTCTTTTTTACTCTTAATATAGTGGTCAGAAGGAAGAATACATAATACAGCATCAGACTCTGAAAAAAAAGAGGCTACAGCGCATGCTGGAGCTGTATTTTTTTGTGAACTTTCAAGTATTAGTTTATCAGTATTAATCTTATATTCCTTAATATACTTTAATACTTCAAACCTGTGTTCTTTATTAGCTATAATAATAGGATTGGAAAAAATATTACTTTTAACTCTATCAAGAGTATCTAAAAAAAGAGACTTTTTATTTTTAAATATATCTATAAATTGTTTTGCCTTATTTATCCTAGATAATGGCCATAATCTAACACCTGAACCACCGGATAGTATTACAGGCTTAATTTGCATCTTTATTAAATGCTATATAATTTAAAACATTAATTAGGTCGTTATCTTTTTTTATTCCTTTATAAGACATTTTTGTACCAGGAGCCCATTCTTTTGGATTTTTAAGAAAGTAATATAAATTTACCAAATTCCAATCGCCGTCCATTTGTTTAAATGTTTTAGAATACTTGTATCCTTCTATAGTTCCTATTCTTCTGTCAATTAACAAAGCAAGAGAAGGTCCTATTTTATTTTTATGAGGTAATTTGAATTCATGACAGGCACTACAGTTTTTAGTAATAAACTTTTTTCCAGAGTCCTTGTCTGACCTAGAAATTAAGTCAGCTAATGCAGAATTACTAATTTCCTTTTTTTCACTTTTTTCTTTTTCCTTTTCTATTTCTACTATCTCACTTTCGACTGTGTAGGAAACAACTTTTCCAGACTCGTAAGGATTATAAATTAATTCACTAATAAAGCCAGCTAGCAGGAAAAATAAGATTGCCGTGAGTATAGCGCACAATAACTTATTGATTTCAGATGACATTATATTACTCTATTCTAATTATTATATTATTATTATATTTCTTTTATATTTAAGTAAAGTTATAAAATAGCACAAATATGTCCAATACTTTAATAGTTATACCAGTCAGAATGGCATCCAAAAGGTTTCCCGGAAAGCCACTTGTCTTAATTGAAGAAAAGACAATGCTAGAACATGTTGTAGATCGTGCTATAGAGTCAAAAGTAGGAGATGTACTGGTTGCATGTTGTGACAAAGAAATAAAAAATCTTATGGAAAAAAGAAAAATTAAGTATGTTATGACTAATAAAAAACTTATTAGCGGTACAGATAGAGTTTTTTCTGCTTACAATTCATTCAAAAATAAAAAGAAATATGAAAATATTATTAATTTACAAGGAGATGTTCCTTTTATAAACTGCAGTCATATTTGCAAATTACATAATTTAATAAAAGGAGGATTGATGGAAATGGCAACTCTTGTTTCAGAAATCAAAAGTAAAAAAAAAATAAGCGATGTAAATATCGTTAAAACAATAATTTCAAAACATAAAAAAAAATATTATAAAGCTTTATACTTTTCAAGATTACCAGTTCCATTTAACTCTAATAAATATTATGAACATGTTGGTATATATGCCTATACTATTAAAGCTTTAAAAAAATTTGTTAGTTTAGGGAGAAGTAATTTAGAAGAACAAGAAAATCTAGAACAACTAAGAGCTTTAGATAATAATATGGATATAATTGCGGCTAAGATTAAAAAAGCACCAATAAGCATAGATACACCCGAGGATTTAATCTTACTAAATAAGTCTAGAGATAAAAAATGAAAAAGAAAATTGCTTATCAAGGAAGACCAGGGGCATATTCGCATTTAGCTTGCAAAGAAGCTTTTCCTGACTCACTTCCTATTTCTTGCGAGACCTTTGAAGAAGTTTTTGAAAAAACAGAGCAAAAAGAGTCGGATTTAGCATTTATTCCTATTGAAAACTCACAAGCAGGCAGAGTGGCTGATATTCATAATCTACTTCCCAAGTCAAATCTTTTAATAGCTGGAGAGCATTTTCATAAAATAAAACATCAACTTTTAGGGTTGCCAGGAAGTCAAATAGAAAAAATAAAGTCTGCAGAAAGTCACTTTCATGCATTAGCTCAATGCAGAGACTTTTTGACAAATAATAATATAAGGCCAGTTTTATCATCAGATACAGCAGGAGCCGCTGAAGAAATTTCTAAATCCTCTGACCTCACAAGAGCTGCTATAGCATCTGAACTGGCAGCGGATATTTATGGATTAAAAATTATAAAAAAAAATATTGAGGACGCACATCATAATACTACAAGATTTTTATTAATGAAGGATACGATTGATATCTCTCAAAGAGAAGATAAAAAGTACATTACTAGCTTTCTATTTAAATTGAGAAATATTTCATCAGCGCTTTATAAGGCATTGGGTGGTTTCTCAAGCAATAAAGTAAATATGCTAAAAATAGAAAGTTATATGTTAGATGGATCTTTTACGGCCACACAGTTTTATATTGATATAGAAGGTCATCCAGAAGATGATAATGTTAAATCCGCGATAGAAGAACTTGGCTTTTTTTCTAAAGAAGTAAAAATTCTTGGTTCTTATCCAGCTAATAAATTTAGGAATCTTTAGCATTTTTTTTTTCCCATAGATAGATTAAATTTCTAGCTATAGAATATTTAGCTGGAAGAATAAGTTTTTTATCATTTACAAAAGAAATAAGCTCATTGTATGAGAACCATCTAGCGTCTTCTATTTCTTGCTTGTTAACTATTAAATCCGGTCTTTTAGCTTCCGCTTCAAAACCTAGCATCAAATTATTTTGAAATGGCCATGATTGTGAAAATACATAATTAATTTTTTTTATACGAATTCCTGTTTCTTCAAAAGTTTCTCTTTCTACTGCTTCCTCGGCACTCTCATTAAATTCACAGAAACCAGCTAGACAAGAGTAAAGATTTTCTTTCCAATTACTATTTCTAGCAAGAAGAATTTTATTTTTATAGGTAATATTCATAATAACAGTAGGATTGATTCTTGGAAAATGTCTAGTTTTACAATCATCTTTTTGACAAATTAGAGTATTTTCCGAAGTAAAAAAAATATTTTTACTTCCGCATTTTCCACAGAAGATATTATTTTTTTTCCACTGTATTAATTGATAGCCAGAGGCTATTATTGCTGCAAGATTATTATCCAGTGAGAATAATGCATTTCTTATATTTACAAATACTATAGAATAAAATATTTTCGCATCTCTAAGTCTTTCAAATGATAGGTCACAGGACACATATACTTCTTTTTCTTTTCTAGCTACTAAAGATAATTCTTTCTTTATAAGAAAAGTTGATGTTAAATTATCTGTTTCATAAAATAATATATTATTATTCTTAAAAACAATTTCATCTTTTACAATAAAAAAAACTTTAAATTTAACTTTCTTTTTGGGGTTATTTAGAGAAATTTTTTTTGTATCAGATAGTCTTAAATTTTTTTTTAGAGAGAAATAGTTTAGATACTTCATTAAATTTAAATACTTTCTTGTTCAAATATTAACTTACATGATATTATTAATATTGGAAGATCTTCTTGGATGCACTATATACGAATCCAGTCAGGTCTGAAAAGAAGCAGCTGTAGTAT
>MDTD01165805.1_pt1 | contig 18848 bp, 15 predicted proteins | sample 811221 | NCBI WGS metagenome assembly MDTD01 (sample SAMN05326646, study PRJNA326480) | marine metagenome | isolation source: seawater | place: Pacific Ocean: South West | collected 2011 | reverse complement strand
CGTGCCACTGCGGAGTAGCAAACATGCCTAAAGCAAAAATTCACAGCGGGGCCGCAAAGCGGTTCAAGAAAACGGCGGGGGGTTACAAGCGTAAAAGCGCTTACAAGAGCCACATCCTGACCAAAATGACGACCAAGCGTAAGCGGCAGTTGCGTGGAACCTCGATGATTCACAAATCGGATGAGGTTTTGATCGATCGCATGCTGCGCGCCAAATAACGCTTCACCGTATCAGGAGACCTGACCTATGCCTCGCGTAAAACGTGGAGTGACGGCGCATCGTCGTCACAAAAAGATTCTCAAGAAAGCTAAAGGCTATTACGGAGCGCGCTCTCGCGTATTCCGTGTCGCTAAGCAGGCCGTGACCAAAGCGGGCCAGTATGCATACCGTGACCGTCGACAGCGCAAGCGTCAGTTCCGCGCCCTGTGGATCACGCGCATCAACGCCCAGTCACGCGCTAATGGACTGACCTACAGTCGTCTGATTAATGGGCTCAAGCGTGCAGACATCGCACTGGATCGACGTGTGCTGGCTGATCTTGCCGTGCATGACAAAGACGCTTTTGCCGCTGTCGTAGAGCGCGCCCGTACCGCTCTGGCAGCCTGATATCGCACAAGACGACAGGGTCTGTTTGATTGAGTCTAGGTAGGGGAGGCAGTTGTCTCCCCTTTTTATTATTAAATCATTTGAATGACGTCGGGACGCGAAGCCGATGCAAGCATTGGACAAACTGAAAGTTGAAGCGACCGCCGCTATCGAGGCGGCTGCAGACGCGGCCTCACTGGAAAAGCTCCGGGTGGAGTGGCTCGGCAAGAAGGGGCGCGTAACGGACCTGTTGAAAGGGCTCGGGCAACTCTCTGCCGAGGAGCGTCCGAAGGCGGGCGCTGAAATCAATGAAGTGAAGCAGTCGCTGAGTGCATTGATTTCGGAGCGGAAGGACGCGCTGCAACAGGCCGCGATTGCCGAGCAGCTGGCGAATGAGAGCCTGGATGTCACGCTGCCAGGCAGGTCCGAGGATTTGGGTGCTCTGCATCCGATTACGCGCACCATCGACAGGATGTCGGAATTTTTTGTGGCGCTTGGTTTTGAGGTCGTGGAGGGGCCTGAGATCGAGGATGACTACCATAACTTCGAAGCCCTCAATATCCCCGCGCATCACCCGGCGCGCGCGATGCACGACACTTTCTATATCGACGAGACGCATGTCCTGCGGACGCATACCTCAGGGGTGCAGATTCGAACGATGGAGAGCCGCGAGGCGCCGCTCCGTGTGATCTGCCCCGGTCGCGTCTATCGCTGCGACTCAGATTTGACCCATTCGCCGATGTTCCATCAGGTCGAGGGCTTGTTGATCGATGAGAACGTGAGTTTTGGTCAGCTTAAGGGTGTGATTCAGGATTTTCTGCACGCGTTTTTCGAGCAGGACTCCTTATCTGTCAGATTTCGCCCTTCCTACTTCCCGTTCACTGAGCCCTCTGCAGAAGTCGATATTCAGTGCGTGAAATGTGCGGGCGAGGGCTGCCGCATCTGCAGTGGAACCGGATGGCTTGAGGTGATGGGCTGCGGCATGGTGCACCCCCGCGTTCTGGAGATGAGTGGGGTAGATACCGAGCGCTTGAACGGTTTCGCCTTCGGCATGGGTGTCGAACGACTGGCCATGCTGCGCTACGGCATTGGTGATCTGCGGCTAAATTTTGAAAATGATTTGCGCTTTCTTGCGCAGTTCCGCTGAGGTGGCTCGCCGTGATTCTGTCTGAAAATTGGCTTCGTGAGTGGGTGAACCCCGACCTAGATACTGAGGCGTTGGCTCATCGATTGACGATGGCAGGTCTCGAGGTCGACTCGATTACACCGTTGGCGGAGGGCTTGAGTGGCGTCGTGGTGGCAGAAATCACCGCAGCGGAGCAGCACCCCGATGCCGATAAGCTGAGGGTGTGCGCTGTCAACACCGGCACGGAAACGGTCCAGATTGTTTGTGGCGCCCCCAATGCGGCACAGGGCTTGAAGGCGCCACTCGCGCAACCCGGAGGCAGATTGCCTGGCGGCATCAAAATCAAAAAAGCGAAGCTTAGAGGTGTCGAATCACAGGGCATGCTGTGCTCGGGTGCTGAGTTAGGCCTGTCAGACGATCATGATGGTTTGTTGTCCTTGGCTGCCGATGCGCCTGTTGGTATGCCGATCGAGGACTATCTGGATCTTAACGACCAACTCATCGAAATTGGCTTAACGCCGAACAGAGCAGATTGCCTCAGCGTGATGGGTGTAGCGAGGGACCTGGCGGTTATGACCGATCAGCCGCTGAAAGCGCCCACCATTGACGCTGTCGCTGCCTCCATTGACGAGTGTTTTCCGATTGAAGTGACGGCGCCAGAGAAATGTCCACGCTATCTGGGGCGCGTCATCCGCAATGTCGATGTCTCGCGACCCACTCCATTGGCTATCGTTGAGCGCTTGCGGCGAGCCGGCATCCGGTCTATCGACGCGGTGGTCGATATCACCAACTACGTAATGTTGGAACTGGGTCAACCGCTGCACGCTTTTGACCTTGAGACTCTGGAGGGCGGCATCCGGGTGCGCGAGGCGGAATCCGGAGAAAAGATCACGCTGCTGGATGGTGAAGAGCGTGCACTGAATGCCGGCACATTGCTGATCGCGGACCACAAGAAACCGCTGGCGATGGCGGGCATCATGGGTGGCGAGGGCAGCGGGATTGGACCTCAAACGAAACACCTGCTCCTCGAGGCGGCGTACTTTGCTCCCGAGTTAATTGCGGGTCGAGCGCGACAATACGGTTTGCATACGGATGCTTCGCATCGTTATGAGCGTGGCGTCGACCCCGAGTTAGCCTATCAAGCGATGGAGCGGGCGACGGCACTGCTACTTGAATGCGTCGGCGGTGATGCCGCGTCGGTGGTGGATGTGACCTCTCCATCCGACCTGCCACGCTGTGAGCCCGTTTTGTTGCGTAAGGAAGCCGTAGACACCATGTTGGGTATCGACGTTGCCGACGACGAGATCACCCGCATTTTTTCCGGTTTAGGTTTCAAGATTGTGCCGGGTGATAGAGCCGGCACATGGAAATGCACGGCGCCCAGCTGGCGTTTTGATATGGGTCGCGAGGCAGATCTTATCGAGGAGATTGCCCGCACTGTGGGGTACGACAATATTCCGGTGGCGCTACTGAGCGGCGCGGCGTCGGTTAATGCACTCCCAGAAACGCAGTTATCCAAAGCGTCGATCAAACAGCGATTGGTGGGGCGAGGTTTCAGTGAGGCGATCACGTTCAGCTTTGTCAGCCCTGAGTTGCAGCAACAGTTTGATCCCGAGCTAGCTCCAGTATCACTGCAAAATCCCATTTCGAGTGATCTCGCAGTGATGCGGACCTCGCTCATACCCGGATTGGTGGCAGCAGCGAGCCATAACATCAAACGGCAGCAGAGTCGGGTCAAGCTTTTCGAGACGGGCCTCCGGTTTATGCCCGGCGAGACGGTCGCGCAAGAGCCTATGATGGCGATGATTATGTGTGGGTCGCGGTTACCCGAGGCATGGTCAGCCAAGGCAGAAGCTGTCGACTTTTATGACCTGAAAGGCGAGATAGAAGCGCTTCTGTGTGGTGATACTGACGGCCTGTCTTTCCGTCCCGCGGTGTTTGCTGGCCTACACGATGGGCAGACTGCCGAAATTCTTTTGAATGACTGTGCGGTGGGTGTGACGGGGCGTCTTCATCCGCTGACCGCTAGGGCGTTGGATATGCCTGCTGCCACATTCGTTGCGGAGCTGAGGCTGGCAGAAATCTCGCAGGTGTCAGTGCCCAGCTTCCAGGAAATATCAAAGTTTCCTGAGATTCGGCGAGACATTGCCGTGATCGTCAATCGTGAGATCCCCGCTCAGGCAGTACTGGATTGCGCGCAGCAAGCAGCGGGTGGCGCGCTGGCTCAAGCATTGATTTTTGACGTGTATGAGGGGGAAGGCGTTGATCCAACGGCGAAAAGTCTGGCCATTGGTTTGACTTTCAGAGATCAAAGTCGCACCCTTAGGGACGAAGAGATCACCGCATCTCTGTCACAAGTTATTGAATCCTTGGGGGAAAAGCTCGGTGCCACGCTACGGCACTGACCGTTCAGATGACCGCGCTCACTAAATCCGAACTGGCTGACCGCTTGCATGAACGTCTCGGGCTAAATAAGCGCGAGGCGAAGGAGCTGGTAGAACAGTTTTTTGAAGAGATTCGGATTTGCCTGGAAAACAATGAGCAGGTGAAGCTGTCAGGTTTCGGAAATTTTGATTTACGTGATAAGCGCCAACGGCCTGGCCGCAACCCCAAAACCGGAGAAGAAATCCCCATTTCCGCCAGGCGGGTGGTGACGTTCAAGCCGGGCCAGAAATTGAAGGCCCGTGTTGACGTCAATATGGGAGAGGAAGGGGTGCTGGATGTTTGATCCGCGACACAATGATGAGTTGCCTGCCATTCCTGAGAAGCGGTATTTCACGATTGGGGAGGTGGGCGAGCTCTGCGCCGTCAAGCCTCATGTGCTGCGTTACTGGGAGCAGGAGTTTCCTCAACTGAGCCCGGTCAAGCGCCGTGGAAATCGACGCTACTACCAGCGTGAGGACGTTGAACTGGTGCGAACGATTCGTAGCTTGTTGTACTCGCAGGGCTACACAATTGGCGGCGCGAGGCAGCGCCTGAGTAACGAGCGACGTGAGCCCACGCCGGTCGAAATTCAGGCCGCCATCCGCGAAAGCCTGAGCGACCTGGAAAAAGCCCTATCCCTGCTCTCATCGGTTTAATCCCCCACCAAATTTGGGTATGATCCGCGTCCGTTCGGGGCGTAGCGCAGTCTGGTAGCGCACCACACTGGGGGTGTGGTGGTCGCAGGTTCAAATCCTGCCGTCCCGACCAACTTTTTTGACCTGACACACAAAAAACCCTTTTGATCGTCTCCTGCCGCTCGGGCTTTGCCACTCTAGCGACAGTGCCGGGTTGCGTCCGGTTGCCACTCTGCTGTCACTCGACCGTTAGGCTGCACTTCGGGTAATTGCCACGTACTGAGTGTCGCCGCGCAATTCATTGAGGAGCTTGGATCGTTTCGCAAGTAATGCGTCTCGATTTCGTGTTTTCACATGACCGTAGCCACGTAATTTTTCTGGCAGTTTCGCCAACTCCTGCGCTGCGGCGTAATTGTCAGCTTTCAGTCTGGCGCAGATTTCGGTGAGATCTGCTTCATAGCGTGTCAGATCCTCCCTGTCTGCTTGGCGCTCTTTTGTCAGCGCAAAAATATCCAGGGGTGTCCCGCGCAGCCACTTGAGCTTTGCGAGTAGTCGAAAGAGTGGCAGGAGCCAGGGACCAAATTCCCTTTTTTTCACTTTGCCTGTTATCGCGTCGACGCTGCTCAGCAGAGGAGGCGCCAGATGAAATCTGAGCGAGTACTTGCCTTTAAATTGTTCAGCCAGTCGGGCCTGAAAGGTGCCGTCGGTGTATAAGCGTGCGACCTCGTATTCGTCTTTGTAGGCCATCAGCTTAAAAAGTTGTTGGGCAACCACTCGGGTGAGTGAATCTTCATCCTCGGGGTTACTGTCGACCTCACGAACGGTGCCAATGCGATCGTGGTACCGCCGTGCATAGCTCAGCGATTGGTAGGCTGAGAGTCGCGCAAAACGATCCTCAATGAGTTGGTCTAAGGTCAGGTCGGGAACAATTTCCTGTGATTTTCTCGGTAACAGCGACTCCACGAGTTGCGGTTGATGGGCAAAACGGCGGCCAAGGAGGAAGGCGCGCTTGTTGAAGTCGACCGCCACTGCGTTCAATTCGATGGCATGCTCAAGCGCAGCTTGACTGATTGGAACCCAGCCACGTTGCCACGCATAGCCAAGCAAAAAGAGATTGGTGCCGATAGCATCACCGGTCAATTTCAGTGCGATGTTGGTGGCATGCACAAATTCCAGTTGATCTCCCACTTCCGCGACCACCTTCTGGCGCATGCCCTCGGCCGGAAAATGTGCATCAGGATCTTGGACGAACGCGGCTGTGGGCTGCTCATTGTCATTGATCACTGCATGAGTGCGTCCGTGAGCGACCTTGCCCATCGCCTCGTAATCGGTGCTTACCACTAGATCACATCCTATGAGCAGGTCCGCCTCGCCCGCTGGGATACGAACCGCTTTGATGTCTGCCTGTGCCTTGGCGACCCGGACATGACTCACCACAGCACCGAATTTCTGAGCAAGGCCAGTCTGATTCAATGTCGCACACCCTTTACCCTCAATATGAGCCGCCATGGCAATCAGCGAGGTAATGGTGAGCACGCCGGTACCGCCGACGCCCGCAACCACTGTATTCCAGGGCTGCTCCAGAGGGGGTAAGTCGGGGGTGGGCAGGGGATCAAAGAACGTTTCTGCCGATTCAGTGATCTCGGGTTTGCGCAATTCGCCGCCGATGACCGACACAAAGCTGGGACAGAAACCCTTGAGGCAACTGAAGTCATGGTTGCAGGCGCTCTGATCAATCTCGCGTTTTCTGCCTAAGGCGGTCGGCTTCGGCAGCACCGATAGACAGTTGGACTCAACGCTGCAATCGCCGCAGCCCTCACAAACCGCTTCATTGATAAAAACGCGGCGATCTGAGTAACGCATTTTTCCTTGTTTGCGCCGACGTCTTTTTTCCGCTGCGCAGGTCTGTTGGTACACGATGATAGAGGCGCCTTTGAAGGCTCTGAGCTCCATTAGGAGTGCGTCGTAATCGTCCCGGTGCGTCAGGCTAAAGCCTGGTATGGATTCAAATTTCCCTTGCCAGTCCTCTGGGTGATCAGACACCAAGGCAATGCGTCGTACCCCTTCGCCGCGTAGCTGATGGATCAAATCGTGGATGGTCAGAGAGCCATCGACGGGTTGCCCTCCAGTCATCGCAACGGCGTCGTTGTATAGGATCTTGTAGGTGATATTGACGCCGGCAGCGACCACCGCGCGAATCGCCAGCACACCTGAATGAAAATAGGTGCCATCGCCTAGGTTCTGAAATACGTGCTGTGTGTCGGTGAACGGTGCCTGACCGATCCAGGTGGCGCCCTCGCCCCCCATCTGGGTAAACGTATGCGTCGCACGATCTGGCATCCAGGTAGCCATATAGTGGCAACCAATGCCACCCAGGGCGTGACTGCCTTTTGGTACCTTGGTTGAGGTGTTATGTGGGCAACCGGAACAGAAGTGGGGAACCCGTTCGATGGTTTGATAGGGTGCTGCGAGTGATTTTTCTTTGGCTTCAATCCATCGGATGCGCTCCTCAAGCAGTTCGCTTGAAAAGAAGCGACGGATCCTGCTGGCGATCACCAGCGCGATCATGGCTGGAGTCAGTTCGCCCACATTGGGTAGCAAGTCTCGACCCTGCTCATCAAATTCTCCAACCACTCGGGGTCGGCTCCCTACATGATAGTTGTACAGTTGGGAGGTCAGCTGGTCCTCAATAATGGAACGCTTCTCTTCGACAACCAGAATCTCTTCCAGACCCTCCGCAAAATCATGCGTCAGGCGCGGTTCCAGCGGCCAGGGCATGCCGACTTTGAATACCCTGACGCCGATGTCGGCGCCGATGGCTTCGGTAATGCCCATGTCTTCAAGCGCCTGCATGACATCGAGGTACGCCTTGCCCGAGGTGATGATGCCGAAGCGGGCGTTGGGGCTATCTTGCACGACCCGATTCAGGCGGTTGACCCTGGCAAATTCGCGGGCAGCATAGATCTTATATTTGTTTAAGCGGAGCTCCTGCTCGAGGGGCTTGTCGGGCCATCGACCATGGACGCCATCAGGGGGTAATTCAAATTCTTCCGGGATAATGATGTCTATCCGATCAGAATCAATGTCTGCCGAAATCGCGGAATCCATATTTTCCGTGATGGCCTTTAGACCGACCCAGCAGCCTGAGTACCGAGACAGTTCCCAGCCGAAGATGCCGAGATCCAGCACTTCTTGAACGTTAGCGGGTGCCAAAACAGGCACCGATGCACCCATGAACATGTATTCTGACTGGTGGGGAAGCGTGGAAGATTTGCAGGCGTGGTCGTCTCCCGCCACCGCGAGCACGCCACCATAGCGAGCGGTACCGAAAGCATTAGCGTGTTTGATCACATCCATGCTGCGGTCCACACCCGGTCCCTTGCCATACCACATTCCAAAAACGCCATCGAAGCGTGCGCCCTTGAAAAGATTGGTTTGCTGGCTACCCCATACTGAGGTGGCGGCAAGCTCCTCGTTAACGCCCGGTTGGAAGTGGATATGATGCGCATCTAGATAGGGCGCTGCCTTCCACATGGCTTGATCAACGCCACCCAGCGGGCTACCTCGATATCCCGATACGAAGCCCGCCGTATTAAGCCCTCGCTTGCTGTCCCGCTGGTGTTGCAGCATCGGAAGCCGAACCAGTGCCTCGATGCCGGTCATATAAGCGGTGTCGTGGTCGTGGGTGTATTTGTCGTCTACCGAGACTTGACGCAATGCTGCGGGTCCTGCGCGTCCCATGTGTTTGCCCCCAAAAATAAACACTCCTGAGATTATGTATTGCCGGGGCGGGGAAATTTATTTTGAATCTTTGCTTGGATGACCTATAAATGAATAAGTTATTTTCTAAAAGATAAAAAATAGAAAAAGTTAGACATGACAATCGATCTTACAGATAAAAAACTGCTTGGTTTTCTTCAGGACAATTCGGATATCAGCACTTCGGAGCTGGCGGAGAAGCTGCATATGTCGCAGTCTCCCTGTTGGCGTCGCGTCAACCGGCTTGAGGAGCAGGGCATTATCCATAAGCGGGTGGCGGTGCTGGATCGTGAAGCCCTCGGTATCGGCGTTGTGGTTTTTGCGACGGTCAACTTGACGCAAACCGGCAGACAAAATCTGCTCGAGTTTGAGAGGATTATAGAGGGCCACCCCGAAGTGCTTGAGTGCTACACCATGACGGGAATTTGGGACTACATCTTGAAAATCGTGACGCGCGATGTGCGGCACTACGAAGATTTTGTTAGGAACACGCTCAGCGCCAGCGACTTAATTCGCGAGTTGCATTCGCACATTGCCGTGACTGAGATTAAGAACACCACAGCGTTGCCACTGACCACGCAGGTCGATTGAGCCTACTGTGTCGACCCCTCTCGATTCCTCGTATCCCTCGCGCTGCCCGCGTAACCTGAGCGATGTTGATCTGTTTGGGCCCGGATCGCAGGAACACTGGTACGACGCTTATCCCATCTTGCACCGCGAGGCTCCGGTGCATCGGCTACCGGGGGAGGGGCTGACGCCAGACTCCGACGCCTTCATCTTGAGCCGGTACGAAGATATCAACCGCGTCGTAAAGGATCCCGTTCGCTACACGCCGATTACCTCACTCATGGTCGAGCAAATGGCGGCGGCTGAGACGCCTCCCGAGGACATGGATTACATCAACATGATGATGGTCTCCATGCTGACGTTACGGCCAACGGTCGAGCTATGGCGAGCCCACCGTAAGGAACTGACGGACCCCTGGGTGGGCCCGGGAGCCGAGCGGCATCGCGAGATGATTACCCGGCACGTCGACGCATTGATTGACCAGTTGCCGAGCGCGGGCGAAGTGGACTTTGTACAGGCCTTCGCAAGGCCCTTGCCGCAACAGGTGATGGCTGAAGTGCTGGGTTTTCCGGAGTCAGATATCCCGCAGCTGGCCGCATGGGGCGAGGCGCAGGTCATGCCCTTCGTTTACGGGGAGGGCCACTTGAACCGCCTGACCGACGAGCAACTGGCGGCACAGTTCACGCAGCTAGATGGATTCAAGGAGTACGTACAGGACATCGTTCGCGCCAAACGCCAATCGCCAGCCGACGATATGATCAGTTTCTTAACGCAGGTCACCTATAGCGCGCTGGATCGCAAGCTCACCGATCTTGAAATCAACGGCATCGTGTATGCCATGGTTTTGGGCGGACTGGAGACCACGCAGTACGCGTTGGAGCAACAAGCACAATTGCTATGCGATCGGCCGGGCTTATTCGAGGCGCTCAAGACCAACCCGCAGCAGCTCAGGGTCTTTATCGAGGAATCACTCCGCTTGCGAGCACCCACTCAAGGTCTCTCCACGCGCCTCACCAGCCAAGACGAAGAATTTGGGGGGGTGACGATTCCCAGGGGTTCGGTACTGCATTTGCGCTGGGCTGCCGGGAACATCGATCCGGAGGCATTTGAGTGCCCTATGGATCTCCAGCTCGATCGCAAAGCGGCCAGCCGGCACCTCTCTTTTTCTGCGGGTCCCAGAGTGTGTCCCGGTGCGGGGATTTCACGACTGGAACAGCAGATCGCCTGGACGCGGCTGCTGGAGCGTGTCGACACGATCGCTTACGGCGCAAACAACGCCTTTTTACATCAACCGGGCATCATGCTTGGCACGCTCGAACTGAATTTAAACCTTGTTAAAACGGCTGTTTAAGAGGGAGTAACTGACTATGGCGACGATTCTCGCGCATCTCGAAATCAAACCGGGAAAAGAGGCTGAGTGGGAGGCCATCATGGCGGATATGGTGCGCCAGACTTTTGAGCAGGAAGATCAGGTGCTGCGCTACGAGTACTTCAAGGCGCAGAAGCCGCTCCACTACTATTGTTTGCTGTCTTTCGAGGATAAGTGGGCGTTTTATCTTCATCAGGCGTCTGACTATCACGAGGGCCATGACTTTGAGGGTGTGCTCGCGAGCGTCGAATTGGAGTACGTGGATCCCGTAAAAGGTGCGAGCGGGCTACCACCTACCGAGAATCCGCCCCTCCCGGATGATGCCAGTGAGACATTGCGGAACACCGAGTTGGTCTTTCCGATTGCGATCCCCGAGTGGTGGACAGGAAGGGCCTGAGAGGAGGGGCTTACTTCGCTTTGAACTCGATGTGCAAGGTCTTCATGGCGCGAAGTAAATAATGCGGGTGGTAGCTGAAGTCGTTCTTCCCTTCGGCGAACCACATCGAATCAATACGATCCACCAGCGCCTTGAATGACCAGTGGAGTTCACGCCGGGCAAGTGGCGCACCCAGACAATGGTGCTTGCCCGAGCCAAAGGCCATATGTCCGCCGGCGCGTGGGCGATCCAGGTCCAACACGTCGGGATTCTCAAAGCGCCTTTCATCACGATTGGCGGCGGCAAATCGGATATTGATCAAGCTCCCCGCGGGGATCGTTACGCCACTGAGCTCGACGTCTTTTGCGGTTGCGCGCATCAGACTTTGCACGGGTGATTCGAGTCGCAACACTTCCTCGATAAAAACTTTCAGATAGCGATCGGGGTCCGATTTCAGTTGCTCCCAGGCTAATGGGTTTTCAATGAGCAGTTTGACGCCTGCCGAGATGGCGTTAGTCGTGGTCTCAGAGCCGCCGACAAAGGTGTCCGCCATCATCTCGGCGTGGAGTTCGTTGTCGTTGAGTGGGCGCCCCCATTCATCAATAACGGTATTCACCAGTGCGCTGAGCAATGAGTCGTCCGGTTTCTCCCGGAGCCGCTCAAAGATTGGCTGAAAATAATGCTGTGCTTCGATTTCCTTACGAACCGAGATCAATTCCTCGTCTTCAGATTGCATCAAGCTAATGCGGTGAAAGAATGCCTCGGTCCATTCTTTGATCTGCCAGATATCGTCGGGATTAGCGCCCATTTGCTTGCCGATAATGAGTAGCGGCAGGGGTATAGCAAACTGCTTCACCCACTCGCAATGGCCGTCATCAATGAAGTCATCGATGAGTTGATATGCGAGATCGCGCACTTCATCTTCCAGCGCTTCAATTTTCTTGGGTCGAAACGCGTCATTAAAAACAGACCTGACCGCTTTGTGGTCTGGATCATCGCGGCCGTTGAGCGTTTTGGCGGGCACCCAGCCTTCTTCTTGGAAGGTGTTGCGGACCGCCAGCGCACGGGGGCTCGGTTCTGTGGCGTCTGTGAGATAGGCCGTTTCATTGGTGAAGTGTTCTGTGTCAGTGAGGATTTGTCTGACGTCGTCAAAGCGCGTGATCACATACATGCCGGTCGCGGGGCATTGGTAGACGGGGGCTTCGTCACGGAGTGTTTTGTAGGCGTCGTAGGGGCAGCGTTGGGTTTCTGCGTCAAAGAGATTCACGTCAGCAAGCTTGGTAACTGTCATGTCAGTGCCCACTTTTTTCAACAAGATGTATCTGACTATAGCTTCAGGGTGACCCACTGAGAAGTGAAAGCGATACACTAGGGCCATGGCAAAGCCACTACCCAATCACCCCCAGCTCCGCGGTAATTACGCGCCCATTCAATTCGAGGCGGATTGCGTCGATCTCATCGTCGAGGGCAAGGTACCCGAGGATCTCTCGGGATCACTTTATCGCATTGGGCCGAATCCAAAATTCGTGCCCGATCAGGGCTATCACTGGTTCTTTGGTGCCGGCATGGTGCATGCCTTCCACTTTGACGGTGGTCGCGTCAATTATGTTAATCGGTGGGCGCGCACGCCCAAGTTTGAAGCGGAGCAGGCAGCCGGAAAGCCTTTGCCTATGAGTTTCCTCACCAATCCGGACACCGGCGCGCTTGAGTCCGACCGACGCAACGGGCTCGCCAATACGCATATTGTCTGGCACGGACATCAGTTATTGGCGTTAGAGGAGGGCAGTCACCCCTTTTCTATGGCGCCTGACACGCTGGCATCGATCGGTTACGGCCATTACGGAGCTGATCTTCAAGATGCCATGACGGCACACCCCAAAATCGACCCGCTGACAGGTGATCTGCATGGCTTTGGCTATCTGTCTGACGCGATGGGTAGCAAAACGATGACCTATCACGTTGTCGGCGCTGACGGGAAGGTAAAGCGGTCGGACCGGTTTGAGGTTCCCTACGCTGCCATGGTTCACGATTTCGCGGTCACACGGGACTATGTCCTATTTCCGCTTTTTCCTTTGACCTTCGATTTGGATCGGATGAGCAAGATTGGTTCCCCGTTCGCTTTTGATGTTACCGCGGGGGCCTACATTGGTGTGCTGGAGCGTGATGCGCCGGTCAGCGAAATACGGTGGATCGAGGCGCCGGTATGCTTTGTCTTTCACTACCTCAACGCATGGAACGACGGTACGCAGGTGACTTTCGATGCGATTGATTTTGCGGTTGCTCCGAATTTCCCCGACCGTGACGGCACATTGCCCGGACATGCAGAGGCACAGGGCCGGCTCACCCGGTGGCGGCTTGACGTCAGCACGGGTGAGATTGATCGCGAGTTGCTAGTGGATGTGCCGGCGGAATTCCCCCGAATCGACGACCGATTTGCCATGAGTCGGCATCGACATGGATACCTTGCCACCGCCTCGCAACGTCAGCGCGGAGACGGAGGCCTGTTCCATGAGATTGCCCATATCGATCTGGAGTCCGGAGGGAAACAGGTCTGGGATGCGGGATTTGGGGCCGGTGTATCAGAGCCGGTATTTGTAGAGCATTCAAAGCAGGCAGATGAAGGTGCCGGATGGCTCCTCGCAACCGTCTTTGAACCGGACCGGCATACCTCGTCGCTAGTGGTGCTGGACGCCATGGCAGTGGCGGATGGGCCGGTCGCCACGGTGCGACTTGATCACCGCGTGCCCTTTGGGTTCCATGGCAGCTGGCGCCCAGCCGCATAATCTAGGTGAGTTCTCGGCGGCGCAGGACGTCGGAGCGTTTGTCCTCACCATCGTGGCTCCAGCCCGGGGCCAGAAACAGATAGCGAATCGCATTGTGCCAACTGCCCGCGCGACGAAGGTCTCGTGCGATGTTGGCGTACTCCCCGAAGGCTACCCTCACTGGGTGATGAGTGGCGATATTCTCCGTGAGGCCGTAGCGAACGGGTTCGGCTTTGATCTCGGGGCTGAACGTACCGAATAGGCGATCCCAGATAATGAGTACCCCCGCGTGGTTGCGATCGAGATACCGGACATTTGAGCCGTGATGAACCCGATGATGGCTTGGAGTGTTGAAGAGCCACTCAAACCAAACGGGCATTCGATCAATGGTCTCTGTGTGCAGCCAGAACTGATAGATCAGACTCACACTCATCATCGTGATGATCATGACGGGGTCGAATCCCATTAGCGCCAGTGGACACCAGAAGAAGTATTTAATGACTCGTTCGCCCACGCCCTGACGCAGCGCTGTGCCGTAGTTGTAATACTGGGAGTTGTGGTGAGAGGCATGGCCCGCCCATAAAAAGCGCACCTCGTGGTTGGCGCGATGGAAGCTGTAGTAGGTGAGGTCATCCAAAAAAAACAGCAGCACCCACCACTGGGGGGCTCGGCTCACCACCTCTTTAAGTGGCGAGAGCTCCCAGCAGACAAACATCAGCAGCACGCCACCGAGTTTGGGTAATACGTCAACTACTACCGTCAGTAGCATCACGCCCATGGACGCGAGAAAATCTTGGCGTTCGTAGAGAGCGAGCGATTTACGCCACGCGAGGGACCACTCTATGAGGAGCGCAGCGAAGAATAGGGGTAGTGCATAGATGACCCAGTCATCCTGCAGTAGCGAAAGTGCTTGTGGTAGCAGGTTATCCATCTATCTTCCTTACTGACTCAGCAGTGGTCACGCATTCTGCACGCTGTTGGGCGCCTCGCGACGCAACTGCGTGAGCTCAGCCATGATTGAGACTGCGATTTCCATGGCAGTTTTGGAGCCGATGGCAATACCCACCGGCGCGTGCAGCCTGGCTAGGGCGTCAGGACTCAGCCCGAGTTGTGACAGTCGCTGCAGTCGCTTTTTGGTGGTGCGTACTGAACCCAGCGCACCGACATACCAACAGGCAGAGTCCAGTGCCTCCATTAGCGCCATGTCATCAACTCGGGGGTCATGGCTCAGCGTGATCACTGCGCAGTGCTCGTCGGCGGCATGCTCTCGCACCACGTCATCAGGTAGCCCTAAGATTTTGTCTACCTGAGGTCCTTGCCACTGATTCAGCGCCCACTCCCGAGAGTCGGCCAGCAATACTTCGTAATCCATGGCCAGTGCCAGCGTGCTGAGACTGGCAGCCAGCTGGCCGGCGCCAACAAGCAACAGTCTATGTCGCGGTCCGAAGCAATGCGTCATCGCATCGTCGCGCACTTCAAGAGGCGCAAACTGCGCGGCAGAACTGATCTGCGTGTCGCCTGAGGTCAGCGTGACGGTGCGACTTAAGGTCTGTCGCGCCAACATCGCTTGGTAAGCGTCGTGCACCCACTCAAGATCCTTGTTGTCGAGCTGTTGAATGGCCAGTTCCAGCCGGCCGCCGCAGGGCAGGCCCCACTTTTCATTGTCCTCTGCACTGACACCGTACTCTGTCAGATAGACCTGAGGGCCGGCGAATTCCCCTGCCAGCAGACGTGCAATCAGATTCTCCTCTACACAGCCACCGGAAACGCTGCCAACTTGAGAGCCGTCGGCGCGAAACGCCACCAGCGAACCCACTGGTCGCGGGGACGAGCCAATGGTTGCCACGACCGTGACCAGCCAAGGTTGTTCACCTTGGGTCAGGGAGGCCAAGAGGCAACTGAGAATGGTCTGATCAGTAGAGTTCATGGCTTATACAGTTGCAGCTTATCCACGGTTACATCGCCTCACTGCTCGGATCGCCGAGTCTGAGACGGCGTGCTGTCGCGCAATGGGAGGTGGTCTCCCAAAATTCGAAGCCTAATTGTAGGCGACTAGGCGCCGGGCTGGGAGGGTTTACCTGGCCAATGGCGCGGGCGTGCTGTAGCTGTAGAAGCTGTAGAGGTCGCTTGGCGGCTATATCCGCTGCGCAGGTGGCTGGGAAAGTTATGGCATAAAGATTGCCGATATCGCATCATATGCGCCCTCTATTTCTAACCATCCGAGACAGGTAGCGAATCATGCCCAACCCCGTCTATATCTACGATGCGGTGCGAACGCCGCGTAGCAAAGGTAAGTCCACCGGCACTCTGCACGAAGTGAAACCTATCGATCTGGCCGCCGGATTGCTGGTCGAGCTACAAAAGCGTCATGACCTCGATACCAGCTATGTCGACGATGTCGTCATGGGCTGCGTGTCGCCTGTCGGTGAGCAGGGTTCTGACGTCGCCAAAATGGTCGTCCAGAACGCAGAGTGGGATGAATCCGTGCCCGGCGTGCAGCTGGATCGCTTCTGCGCGTCCGGCCTTGAGGCCGTCAACATTGCCGCCCAAAAGGTGGCTTCGGGCTGGGAAGATCTTGTCGTCGCCGGCGGGGTGGAGTCGATGTCACGGGTACCCATGGGCTCCAATGGCGGAGCGATGGCAGGTGACCCCGAATTCGCAGTCAAGACCGGTTTCGTGCCTCAGGGTATCGGTGCTGACACCATTGCCACGCTGGCGGGTTGGACTCGGGAAGATGTCGACCAATACGCAGTGACCTCACAGCAGCGCGCGGCGAATGCCAGAGATAACGGCTGGTTTGACCGCTCCGTCGTGCCGGTCAAAGACAGCAGTGGCGTGACGATCCTGGAGCGCGACGATTTCATCAAGCCTGATACGACCGTTGAAGCGCTTGCTGGCTTGAAACCCTCTTTTGAGGTGCCGGGTGGCATGGGTTTTGACGATGTGATCCTCGCGAAGTACAACACCCTCGATCGCATCGACCACGTGCACACCCCGGGTAACTCCTCCGGCATTGTTGACGGTGCCAGCGCCGTAATGATTGGCAGTGAGAAAGCGGGTAGTGACCTAAAGTTGAAGCCGCGCGGTCGAATTTTGGCGACCGCGGTGTTGGCGACCGATCCCATCATTATGCTGACAGGGCCCGGGCCTGCAGCGAAGAAGTGTCTGGATAAGGCTGGTTTGACGCCCGCCGACATCGACCTCTGGGAAATCAACGAGGCGTTTGCCTCGGTGGTGCTCCGTTACATGCAGGATCTGGATCTCGATCTGGAAATCACCAACGTCAACGGGGGCGCGATCGCCATGGGCCACCCGCTGGGTGCGACCGGCGGTTGCTTGGTGAGCACCGTGCTCGATGAGCTCGAGCGTCGAGACGCCAATCGCGCCATGCTGTCGCTGTGCGTCGGTGGTGGCATGGGTATCTCTACGATCATTGAGCGCGTTTAAGCGGCGTTGGCAAAAGGAATAACAGCAGTATGAGCGGATTTAATTACGAAAAAGATGCCAACGGCGTCGTCACCGTCACCATGGATATGGACGGCCCGGTTAACTCCATGTCGGAGGCTTTCCTGCCCGCGCTGCGCGAGACAGTGGAGAAGCTTGAGGCAGAGAGTGATCTAGCGGGTGTCGTCTTGGCCTCGGCAAAGAAGACCTTTTTCGCAGGCGGTGACCTGAACTCACTCTGTCAGGTGACCGAGGAGAACGCCGAGACGTTCTTCAACGAAGCGCAGGCAATCAAGGCAGAGTTTCGCCGGCTCGAGAAGCTGGGTAAACCCACCGTTGCCGCCATCAATGGCGCGGCGCTGGGTGGCGGCCTGGAGTTGGCGCTGGCATGTCACTACCGCATCGCCTGGGACAACAAAACGGTGCAGTTGGGTTTTCCCGAGGTCACCCTCGGACTGCTGCCCGGTGGCGGCGGTGTGGTCAAAGCAATTTATTTGATGGGCCTGATGGCTTCCAACGAATACCTGATCGAGGGCAAGCGCGTGGTGCCTTCCAAGGCCAAAGAAGCAGGCCTGATTAACGAGACCGTCGACAGTCTTGATGATCTGATCCCCAGAGCCAAGGCCTGGATTGCCGAGAATCAGGATAACGATGCGGCTTGCACCCAGCCGTGGGACACCAAGGGGTACAAGATCCCGGGCGGCAACGCGAACCACCCAGCGGTCGCGCAAATGCTCCCGGTGGCCTCGGCCATGATTGCGCAAAAAACCCGCGGTCTTCTGCCTGCGCCGGTCAAAATTCTTGATGTGGCGGTATCCGCCATGCGCGTGGACTTTGACACCGCTATGCGCATTGAGAGCCGCGGTCTGACCGAGCTGGCGCTCACGCCGGTGGCGAAAAATATGATCAACACGTTTTTCTTCAACCTCAATCAAATCAACGGCGGTGCCTCACGGCCCAAAGATATCGAGCCCCAAACCACCCAGAAGGTTGGCGTATTGGGCGCGGGCATGATGGGGCAAGGCATTGCCTATGTATCTGCCATGGCCGGCATCGAGGTGATCCTCAAGGACATCTCTCAAGAGGCGGCAGAGAAGGGCAAAGCCTACACAGAGGGCTTGCTGAAGAAGCGCGTCGAGCGCGGCCGCATGACTGAAGAGAAGGCACAGCAGGTGCTGGATCTGATCAAGCCTACGGCTGAGAACAGTGACCTCAACGGTTGTGATCTCATTATTGAGGCAGTGTTCGAGAATATGGCGCTCAAGCGCGAGATCATAAAAGAGCTCGAGCCCTGCCTGGCAGAAGGGGGCGTCTGGGGTTCCAACACTTCCACATTACCCATTACCCAGCTCGCCGAGGCCAGCGCGAATGCCGAAAATTTCATTGGCATTCACTTCTTCTCGCCGGTCGACAAGATGCCGCTGGTCGAAATCATCATGGGCGAGAACACCAGTGATCTGGCCCTCGCCAAGGCCTTCGACTACACCAAGCAGATTCGCAAGACGCCGATTGTCGTGAATGACTCACTGGGCTTCTTCACCTCGCGCACCTTCGGCACCTATCTCGATGAAGGCGTGCGACTGCTGACCGAGGGTGTTCACCCGATCCAGATCGATAGTCTGGGCAAGGCCATTGGCATGCCCGTGGGTCCACTGACCGTTTATGACGAAGTGAGTCTGGAGCTCTCGCGCAAGGCTTGGGCAACCTGGAAGGACATGGGTGTGCTCGATAACTGGGGTGACGGCACGATTACCCGTGACGTCATCGACACCATGGTCGGTGAGCACGGCCGGGGTGGCCG
>MDTD01039015.1_pt1 | contig 18855 bp, 16 predicted proteins | sample 811221 | NCBI WGS metagenome assembly MDTD01 (sample SAMN05326646, study PRJNA326480) | marine metagenome | isolation source: seawater | place: Pacific Ocean: South West | collected 2011 | reverse complement strand
CGGGACTTGCACCGGACATAAGGATCCAACAGTCGTGGTTCCGTTTGATGGCGACCCGCTCACCCTGTATGTCGCAGAATTATCACCTGCTGAAACGAGGCTGAAAGTCATATCCTTGACATCAACGAATGTGATGGCCGCGTTGTTAGCAACCGCCGTAGCTGTCGCCGGAGTGAAGGTTATAGCGTTAGTGTTGACCGCTGTAATAGTAAAGTTGGTCGTACCCTCACCTGCAACTGTAAACTGGTCACCAACCGCAGCACCGTGAGAACCGTCAAAAATCAGAGTTGTATCTCCAGCTGCGGCAGTAGCGTCGTCAACCAGCTTGCCGGTACCTGCAGCACTTCTGACACACTCAAAAGAGTTAGCCCATGATGCATTAGTACCTTTGTCCATATTCATTGTGAAAGTTATTTCATCATTGGCAGCGTATTCAGCACCAAGCCGAACAAGTGCCCTTCCGAGATAGACCCCAGTGGTATCAGCAGCATTAGTGATACCTTGAGTAGTATGCACGGGATCCGTTGATCCTGTTGTGACCCAGGTCGCAGCGCCCGCTTGACTCGCCATGATGGCAAGAGATGTAGCTAGTGCGGTTTTCTTAAACATAATATTTTCCTTTATTAAATTTCATGAAATTACACATTGTAGTGCGGCCTATAACTCAGCTAAGTTAGCCACAAACTAATCGACGAACTGTAGATTCTTCGATTTCCGCATGATAATTCCGCTCACAACCACTTGTCAAGAGCACGCTAACATTACGATCAAATATTTTGGCTGTGAATTCAAATGTCAACAATGTTCGAAGATTTGAATTGCCGATTAGTTGATAGTGCTAAGTTCCATGAGCTTCATTTGTTTTCTGAATTCCTCCATGAGAGGCTTCCAGCCTGATGTATCTTCTACCACTTTTGGCGTTACAAGAATGACAAGTTCAGTGCGATCCGCAATGTCAGTGTCAGCCTTGAACAAGTTCCCTAACAATGGAACTTTAGAGAGGATAGGTGTCCCTGAGCCGCCGGTGGAAGCGTTCTCGCTGATTAATCCGGCTAACATGATAGTCTGACCGCTATTGGCAATCACCTCTGTCGTTACAGATCGATCGAATATATCTGGGTTACCGCCCGCACCACTGCTTCCCGGGACAACATTTGATATGTTCTGGCTTATCTCCATCGTTACTATCCCAGAGTCATTTACTGTAGGCGTTACAGTCACATCCACACCGGTCTGACGATACTCCGAAGCAGTCGTCTGACGATCTCCATTAATGGGGTCTTGCGTGGTCTCGCCTACGACTGAAATCGACGAGCCGATATTAATTGTTGCTTGAACGCCATCCCTGACCATCAACGTTGGTTGCGAAAGAACATTTACAAGACTGTTTGTAGCAAGAAAATTTGCAGTGATGGGGCCATCGTTAGCATCGATGAGTACGCCGGTGCCGCCAATTGTTGCAGCCCCAAAAGCCCCCTGAGTTGTTACCCTAACTTCGCTCCTCTGGAGCGCCCATTCAACACCGTGCTTGAATTCGTCTTTTAAACTCACCTCAGCTATCAAAATATCCAGCATTACCTGCCTTGGCATTCTGTCAAGTTGTCGCAGAAGCGGTGTGATATTGCGGTAAACCTCCGCAGAGGTGTAAAAAACGAGCACGTTTGCCCGCTCATCGACAATCATGTCCACGCTTTCCTCTGATTTTGGTCCGACACGTCCGGCATAGGGCGCATTACCCGTACTATTTGTCCCTGCTGCGGTTTTGAAAGCATCATCGATGTTAAGCAATCTAGAAACACTATCGCCCAGATCTTGGGTCCTTGAAAAAGCAGGTCGGTATGTAAAAAATTGTTTTTGCGGTCCAGCGTTTCCAGTGTTGCCCGCGACATCAATTATGCCAGCCCAATACTGCACACGAGCAAGAAGCATCTCGTTCGTCGAGAAAACCGCCAGGGCACCACTCTGCTCGAGGGGTACCATCACCAGATTTCTATTTCCCGGCATACCAATATTTGCCTCGATGCCTTCGTTTTCCAAAAGCACCAGCGCCTTCTCGGCAAACTTTTGAGGATCAATATAGGTGAATTCCAGCAACCCAATGTGTCGCCCCCTCATTGCTGGCGTATCAAGCAGTTCGACAAGCTCCAATCCTCTCAAAACCTCTTCTCTTGTTCCCTCTATATATACAGCACTCTGAGCAGTATCCGGGGTAATCTTCGCAGTTGATAACTGTTTTAATGTTCTCTCCAGAGCGATTTTTACTCCAAACTTAAGTGGGACAACCTGCATAATCCTTTGACTGGTCTCAGGCACAGAAGATGGGGTCCGACCCATGCCGATGACGATCTGCGGGCCCGCTGCCAAATCACTGGGTCGGTATATAAAGAAGGTCTTATTACTAAATTTTATCTGAACGCCACGATCTACAAGCAATTGATTGGCCAAGTCAAATAAGTCTCTTGAACTTAGAGGTTCGCTTATGCTCAACGTAATAATATTCCCCGAGGAATCGGCATTAGAACTCAAGGAAGGATCGAGCACGTAATTTATTTGGAGGAGTTCACCGAAGACATAATGCACAAAGTCAGGAAGCGGCATGCTCTCAGCAGACACCGCCAGCGCATTCGAATCAGAAAATTGATTCCGAGGCAAGGGAGGAACACTTGTCTTACCCAGCTCAAATTCCAAAGGTGTCAACATCACCAGGTCAGTTGTCTCGTCCACGTCCCTTGCATTAATTTCGTCCGATTTATCATCAGCGGAATTTTGATCTGTAGGATTTTGGGTCTCCGCACCAGATTTAGAGACTTTGCCCAGATACGACTCCGACAACTTCATGGCATCATCTAACATCTCACCCGTTTCATTGATTTTACGAACTTGATTTGAGCATCCACACACAAGCGTGATTAACGCTACCCAGCAGATAATTGTTACATAAGATTTCACATCAATTCCTCTTGCTCTATACCTGGACTTGTACTCACGCTAACTAGAGTAACTCCGAATCGAATACCACCGATCATCTTTCACTTCCGACCATCGCTTCAACAGTGCCCTCGCCTGGCGATCTGAACATCTCAAGGGTCACCGTACCCTCCGATTGATTTCCCACCTTAATAGTGTTCGGCTTTATAGACATCACCGAAAATCCATCGAGTATTTCTCCTTTACGGACCTCAACCAGTTTACTTTCTTGTGTTTGCTTATCATAGCTATCCAATACCGCAAAACTGTCGATACCGATAAAGGTGCCAATCAGCGTGTAACTATTCGATGACGTATTCCAGCTTCCCGGCACTGGGGTTGGCTGCTGACTTGGAATTTCTTCGTTGTCCAAGTTCTGTTCGCTGACCTCTTCTTTCACCGAGCTCGTCAGCCTAGCTAAATAAGCTGAGTAAGCAGCATCCGTCATTTTTTGAGGGAACAGGAGAGTTAGCGATTCGTCCGAAGTGCCCTGATAGCTTTCGAAGTCTGCATTAAGCGACAAACGCTTTGAGTAGTCAATTGACGCGATACAGAACAGCAGCAGCAGCAAAGGAAAGTGTTTTTGGCGAACCACTCTAGTTAGCGCATGGCGCAAGTTGTCAAGTAATCCAGTTGATATCACTTAATGCTCCACACTATCTCGACGCAATATTATTCGATCGAGCTTTTATTTCAGTCGACGTCGGGTCATCTGGCTCGGGGGATTCAGGAACCACAGCATAGAATTGAACTGTAAGATTACCGTAAGTTGAGCAGCAGTCCTCAGGGCCATTGCTCTTCATTTGCTGCTGCCACTCTAATTGATTGACGACTTGTGGCCAGCTTGACAGCTCCCAGAACGCTCCCATCATCTGACGAGCATTTCCCGAAAAATATACAGTGGCTCTCAATACACGCACGGGACCAGGTGAATCTAACAACCAATTAAATCGGGTTATAATCAGCCCGTTATTCTGAAACGTTTGCTCAAGCTTTTTCTGAAAAGTCAAACGAGTAGATGCGTCATCGATAAAAAAATATTTTTCAGCTTCTTTCAAGTTAGATCGGTATTGCTCTAAGCGGATATTATATGCCGCTTCATTCGAAGAAATGTCTGCGATCTTAGCCAACTGAAGACGCTTAATCTTGAGCATCTGTACTTTGTCGTTTTGCCAATCTACAAGGGGCAGAAGCAGGAACTTTAAGCCAACTAAAATGCCTAAAACAAACAACAGATTTCTTTGGGTCATCAGCTTAGTCAACGCTAGAGTGCTCCGATGTTTTCTGAGTGCCTTCTAAACTGAGCGTCATCAATCTTTTAGTGCCCGCATCGACAGAGTCGTTTCCTATCTTAGCGTCATAATTGAACTCGACTTCAACAGCAAATTGGTCCAGCCCATTCACTTTACGAACCGGCAACGCAAATTCTGCAGTCGCCACCCTGACGTCACGATTTAACCATTCCAAAACTTCCGTAGCCCTCTCTGCAGTCATGTAGAAGGTGACCGACGGCGCGGTGCTATTAACGGCTCGAAACGTGACACCAGTCTCAAGAAGATCTAAGAAGATGTCCCAAGCAATCCATGATGGTGCAATAGTTGATGCAACTGCTACCATCCCATCTAGTCTACTTTGAAAGTCAGTCATTTTCTTTCTGACTTCGATAGATGATTCTGCTTTAATCTGGTGCCTTTCCAAATTGTAATCAATCCATGCACCAGCGATCCATAGATATCCAGAGCCTAAAATCAAGTAAAGCACAGTCACAAACGCTGAAAGTTTGGCGGCTTCAGGCCACGGGTAGGCAGAAAACCTCTTTGTTTCAGGATGTAACAAAAACCGAGTCGGCGATGCAAAAAATATTTGTTTCAAGCCCGCCAATAACGCGGAAGCTGTTTGGGCTTCCGATAGCCGTCTGCAATCCCCTAAACTCTCACCCTCATTTTCATCAGGCACCCCAATTTGACGATTGAAAAGAGTACGCTGACCCAAAATGGAGATAAGTCCTTCCGGTGTCTCCGCCACGTTGAGCTCTTGACCCAACCTTTGCAGGGACAAAGGTTCTCCGACGGCCAAACTTGGGAAACATGCACTCTCCGGAACCACGAACAGAGGCCTGCCATCAACACCATTTATCAACTCTTTTCTAACAATCCAAGAAGTGACCCGATGAGCTTGAGGAGAAAGACGTTCAATCCTATCAAACCGCTCTCCTTCGTATGGAAATCGCCACGGCTCATTTTTTATGATCTTTCTCAAATCATTTAATTGACCAATTGGGTAGTCTTTAACAGACTCGAAGTAGTGATCTCGCCCAAATATTAATATCCACTTAGCAGAGGGACTGTCAGGCGCCCGCAAAAGCTCTACTGAGTCATCGGCTCGCTTAAACTCCCAAATCCCATTCGAGTAGAAGCCCACTCGCCCTATAAGTTTCACGGCAAGCCAAGAGGCTATTTTCTTCTTAATTCCCTCTAGTATCAATTTTTTAATTACTCCATGAACGGTTGGTACCCCGACGATCGCGGCACCAATACACTAGATAGCCAGATTAGATAAAGAATATTGGCAAAAGTCAATTGTTTACAAGGATTTGGAACGGGTTTTTCATTACAGGTGTCAAATGTATAATCCTGTGCTCTTGCCAAACAGAAGATCCCACTTGAACGCTAACGCTAACCTTCATCTTACTTGAATTTGCAACATTCAGTTCTTCCATGTCAAAGCTGTTGGGTAATAGCTCTCTCAATAGTACCCGGCTGTTGTCGCCCTTTTCTCTGAGATCGCGGATGGCAGCACCTGTTTCAGGTTCAAAAAGAATTTCAAGCAGCGTATCTGGCACATTTAGGAGATTTGAAGAATAATCAGCGTGAATGTGGGAAAAATGATTTAGTCTCTTGAAAATTTCTCTGCGATCGTTAAATACCCACTCTAAAACTTTATTATTTTGTGCATAAGCGTTTATGTAGCGTTGTCCCGAATCCAAAGCAGCAGGTTCTTGGTCTCCTGCCAGCCAGCTCCTGGTGTCCTTGTCTTGCAGGTCCTGCCATGTACCAAGATAACGTTTAACCTCTTGTGGTGGAATATTTAATCTATGCAGTGCTCTCTGCCAAAGAAAATGTTCTGGGAACAGAAGCGGGAGCAAACCATTAAGATCTTGAACGATCAATGTTACGCCGTCGCCCCATTTGATTGGTTCGCCATGTAGGTTAACACTCGGCGGTGAAGACCATTCTTCTCCCTGTTCATCAATGTCGGCAGATACTCGAAAGAATGCCCCCGATAATTGGAAAAATATCAGTTCGTTAATGGCCGAGTGAGCTGCAAGTTGGCCAAGAACGCGGTTTTCATATTGTTCAGCAATCAAAATTTGATCACGCGCAGTTTGCGAAAATTGTATTCCCATAATGGAAAAAATGGCTCCGAGAAGAAGGACCTGGAGCAATGCAACCCCACTCTGAGCAGTGGGGTGGCTTGGGTAGCGGCGAACCGTCCTAACAATTACAGTCATCATCGCCCACTTGATATCTGGATAAAAGTCCGTCGGGTTGAGTAGCTACATTTGCAAGTAACTCATACTGGTTTGAACCGATATCGAAACTAAGCCTCGCCTTGATGGGTGCAAACATCGCTTCAACGCCATCATAGGCTGCACTCCAACGATGTGGAGCTTCAGCCAGGCCGTCGCCGGCCAGTCTCTCAGACACGGTCGGAGTTCCGAAGTATTCAAAAACGGGGTTCTCGACCGACTCGAACAACACCAAAGGACTCGAGAATGCCAAAGGATGGCCAATCTCTAAAAGAAGCTCTTCTTTCATAGGCCATTCTTCGTAAACCACATCAAAGGTCAAATCGATGTTTTGTTTCACGGAGAATCGAATAACAGCATAATCTTCTGGACTTTGAATGGATTGACTAGAAACAGAGACAAAACCATTGCGATTTCCCTCAAAATATATTACGGGATCTCCATCAGTATCATCTGTAACATATGGCACCAAACTATCAAGAATGTTCTGCACGAGCATGACATTGCGTGCATCACGAGCTGACTTGTCGAAATTTCCAAGCTGCCCATCCCAGCGCTGACTAAACATACTAAAAGCCGACGAACCAATCAAAATAATCATCGATAATAATGACATCGTGACCAACAACTCAACTAGGGTGAAACCCTGATTTTTAATCACGACGTAACCTCATTAAATGTATATCTTCTAGCAAGGTTACCTTTTTTAATTGTCAGTCTAACTTCCCATAAATAATAACGGAGATTTCTAGGCCTTGATTCAAGGGTTTCTTTCGGCAAACCCTCATAACGTAATTTCGCTGTCCAAAGATAAGTAAGCTCACCAAACTTCCCCTCGCCGGCTCTAGCAGCAGAGTGGCCATTTTCGCGAAAAATATCAGAAATTATCATTCTGATAGATGGTACAGCAGATGTAATCATTAACGATTTCTCTGCCTTCCCGCTACTGAGAAGGGCTGCCCGATAAATCATCGTAGACGAGTTAATCACAAGGAATAAGATGAATCCTGCAACCAACACTTCGAGTAAAGTAAAGCCTCCTTGATTACTTCTCAAAACTCACCTCGTCTTGGTAAAAAGAGCTTACTGAAATATTTATCAAATCGCTTAAATCGATCTCCTTACGCTCTCCGTCGAGCAATACCGAAAAACGAGAGATATCCGTAAAGCCATTTCTATTAAAAACAATTTGCCGCTTTTCAAAGGACAGGTGTTTAAACGTCCTTGAGGTGCGTGGTGAAGAAGGATTCTGAATGGAAACTGCATTGCCAGAAAGTTGGACGATAATCTCTGTGCTCGATGAAAATGCTTTTGCACTCGCTTGCTTCATTATGTTTAGCAAAGATATCAGTTCTGTCTGGCCTTTGACCTTATTCACTGACCTCAACGTAGTGCCGCCTACTAGACTTAATACAGTCATCATTATTGCGACAACCACTAAAAGTTCGATTAATGTTACACCTGATGCGTTTCTCACAATGCCAGCCACTAAAGGCCAATATCGTTCACGGAGACAATACTCAAGAGCATGGTAACAACTACCCCACCCACAATGCCGCCCATAATTAGTATAAGCAACGGCTCCAATAGAGACGTAAATCGTTCAACCCAATTTTCAAAATCATTTCTCGCTCTTTCAGTAATTTCAACAAAAACTGGCGTCAGCTGGCCACTTTCCTCCCCTACCTCAATAAGTGATAGAGAAAAATCGGTATATAATGGGCTATTAGCCAAGGCCTTTGACAGCGGTTCTCCTTTTTTTACTCTATCTTTTGCAACAACAAGCCCTTGCTGGATGTCCTGATTCTTAACAGTACCGATTGCCATCTCTAAACATTTATCAATCGATATTCCTGATTGCAACGTCATCGTGATTGCTGTGTTGAACCGAATTCGCTCAACCAATACTAAAAGTCCATTCAGGCCAGGTATTTTGCTTAGCATTGAATTGAATTTAGCAACACCAGCAGGTGTCTGCAATAATGATAGGATGAATGCAGCGACCGCAATCACAAACATTAAAAGAATCCATTGATATGTCACAAACCAATCACTAATGCTCAATAAAAAAGCTGTGTATATCGGAATCTCAGGCAAGCCCTGAAACAAGCTGCTCATCTGAGGAACGATATAATTAAAAATAAATACAATACATAAAATACAAACGAAAAGAATTACCAGTGGGTAAGTAAGCGCTTGGAGGATTTTGCGCCTTAAATCACTCTGGAACTTTATGTCTGCAGACAAGCGCTGAAAAATTTTGGGGAGCGTTCCACTGGATTCACCTAATGCAATCAAATTGGTATATAGCGTCGAAAATACTGTCCCCTCAGCGGACATTGCCTCTGAAAGACTCTGCCCACTCCTTACTGAGTCATACAGAGTTGTAATCAATTTTGCTTGGGGCGCGCTAGTTGCGTTGCGTCTGATGACTGATAGGCCCCTATCAATATTCACTCCCGAATTCAGTAATAACGACAGCTCGGATGTCAAGTACTCCAATTCCTTAGTTGAAACCCTGCTTCTAGTGAAAACGCCATCTCCCACCGGGTTTGCATTTTCATCAACGGTCAGCACCATTAGGTCCTGTTCCTGAAGCCTAATTCTAGCAAGCTCGGTTGAGGGTGCTTCAATCTCTCCAGTCACCTTAACACCTTGGGAATCGTAAGCTGTATATGCGTAGTTACTCATTTTAACCACAAACCCTGTAGACCTCATCAATAGTGGTCTTTCCTTGCAGAGCTTTTAGAAGGCCATCCTCCAACAGATTCCGAACACCTTGCGCAGAATTGTATTTTCTCACATTGATCAAGAACTGATCATCTTTGGCAATAGATCGGACGTGGTCATCACATCTCAAGTACTCGATAATTGCTACTCTTCCGTTGTAACCAGTATTGGCGCATTTCTCACAACCTCGTGCCTGTCTCAAATTAGAGTCCTGCAAGCCGGATCGAGAAGCTAAGTTTTGCATATTATGTTCCTGCATCAGTGATTTCGAATCTAATACTGGAACAGCGCAGTCATCACAGAGTTTTCGAACCAGTCTTTGAGCCATGATTGAGACGAGGGCGGCGTTTAAAAGAAATTCCTCAACACCTAGGTCAAGTAACCGAGTGTAAGCACTCGGAGCATCATTGGTATGAACGGTACTGAATACCAAGTGACCCGTAAGAGCTGCTTGCATCGCAATTTCACAGGTTTCCTTATCGCGAATCTCACCCACCATAATGACATCCGGATCTTGCCGCACGATGCTCCTTAATCCCGCGGTAAAATCAAATCCTATTTCTGGTTTAACTTGCACTTGGTTAAGGCCAGCAAGCTGATATTCCACTGGATCTTCAAGTGTAATGATCTTTAGATCGTCATCATTTAGCTGATTCAAAAAAGTGTATAGTGTTGTAGTTTTTCCACTGCCAGTGGGTCCTGTCATCAGAATTACACCAGAGGTTTTTGCCAAATCCTCTGCAATTGCAGCGTAAGTATCGTGTTCCAAACCCAGGCTATCTATATCATAGGTCAAAACATCCTTACGCAGAAATCGCATTACCATGCTCTCCCCTTTATTCACTGGTAATGCAGAAACCCTTATATCGAGAAATACATTCGCCACACGCATTTCGATCTTGCCATCTTGAGGTCTTCGCTTCTCGGCTATATCCATTCCAGAGAGAATTTTAAGTCTCGAAATTATCGGCAATTGCAGTCGCTCAGGAAGAGTGTCAGTGTCATGCAAGACGCCATCAATCCTGAAACGAACTCGATAACGCTCACCAACCGGCTCAATGTGCATATCAGAGGCTCTCATGCGAAGCGCTTTGGTTATCAATGAATTTAACAGGTTAACGGTAGGCGTCTCGCTCGCCAATTCCCTTAGTCGATCCTCCTCAATATCAGAAAGCAAGGCAACCGAAGCAGTCGGATCTTTATCACTATCTAGCTGCTTTAATGTGAGCATGTCAAAGTCAGTTTCAGAAGCAATAATACAATTGTACGCCAGGTTTTCGTTATTAAGATATTGAGTTACATCCCAGTTAAGAGGAGATTTGCATACAAATGTGTGCTCGCCTCCGTCCGGCTCGGAAAACAATAACCACCCGTTATTCTGCAAGAACTTATTCGGCAGTCCATATGTTTTTTCTGGAGGAATCCAGGCATCTCTCTGCTGTTCAGTCAAGATATCGCATTGGAGGAGTTGGCTGTATACGGAGGGCAGAAGTTCTTCAGAAAAACTGCCCATGTTCAGCAAAATTTTTTCTAAAGAGCCGCCAGCTCTGGCTTTATATTCCTTTGCCTTGTCTAAATCCTCTGAATTTACGCCGTGCTCAGCCAGTACGAATTCTAAATTCATTGATCATGCACCACGTCTGCAGCGTTGCCATCACCCCCTGGCTGACCATCTTTCCCCAAGCTCATCAGCAAAAAAGCTTGTCCTTCCGGACCAGGCGATGAATAAAGGTAAGGATTACCCCAAGGATCGCTTGGCAGTTTTTTTGGCAAGTAAGGGCCATCCCATCCGGACTCTTCAGACTCTAATAAATGATCCAAGTTGTTGGGGTAGTCCCCCATATCCAGTCGGAAAGTATCCAAAGCAGTTTCAAGCATCTGCATTTGTGCTCTGGCTGTCTTTACTTTTGTCGAGTCCACTTTGGAGAACATTGTAGGTGCGACTAACGACATTAGCAGCCCTAAAATAACAATTACGATTAACAGCTCGATAAGCGTAAATCCACTATTTCGTCCACTAAACATATGTCTCCTCCATTCGGCAACTCTAAATTGCAAGTATAACCTATAAAAAATGTCTTCACTAAAAGGTGCGGCTTACGGCAACATCTGGTGATCCCATTGAAATCGTTTTAATACTGCACCTTAACCTCAATCTGCCCGACAGCCTAACAGAATAGTAATCGAAACGCCTCGGCTGGAAAAATCGACTATAAGCGCATTTGCCTCCAAATTCATATTCAATATCACTTATGATTTATCTGATGAAGACACAAACTTTTTGGCTATAACGGCAGATATAAGCTGAAGAAAGAAACAAGGCAGAAATAACTGACGCCAAAACCTCCATGGCTGAACACACAAACGGTAAAACCATTCCAGATTGTTTTTAATCATGAACATGGGTGCTCTAGCGACTTTCCCAGAGAGAATATCGAGGGCGCCTCCACATCCAACCACAATGCCCGATTGCGTCTTTGATATCAGTTCGTCGGCCCAAATTTCTTGGACAGGAGAACCCATAGCAATCAGCACTAGTTGCGGTTTACAGGCAATGATCTTGCTAAAAATAAATTCTTTCTCGTGATAACCATGAAGATGTCCTACGAGTGAAATCTCAGGATAGACCCTCATGATATTGGCCACTGCCAATTCGTGATTAGTTTCGTCGGCACCCAAGATGAAAGTCCTGAGTCTGTGCCGATCAGCTGCTTCTAAAGCTTTGATTGGCATATTCACTTTTTCGGACTTGATACCGAACAGCCACCTCAAACCCAGAACTGCGCCGGCCCCGTCAGGGTAAGGGAAAATTGAATTATCGATTACTGATTGCAAATTCTTGTCTGACTTATATCGCCATATTTTTTCGGCATTTATCGCAACCATATAACCACCTTTTTTTTCTCTTATGAGTGAAATGATTTGCTCTGTGGCTTCATCCTCCATAATTCCCGCACATGGGCAGCCCAAAATTTTATATCGTTGTGGTTGCATAGACTAAAAATCTTCAGATTATTAAGTTCGCCTGCGTATGTTATTTTATGAAAGGTGCTTTCATTACACTTTAAGAAAAAACACGCGATACCACTCTTCCAAAATCCAAATAGCAAAAAGCTGTCTCTCAAGATTACCATGCCTGCCCGACCGGTGCCTCTCAATGAGGTCTTTTGCATAATCGATCTCAAGGAATTTTCGGGAAAACGAACCTGTTTGATCAATTATTTCATAAAGATAATGCCCCAAATCTAGCCTCATCCACCTCTCAATCGGCGTTTGAAAACCCTTTTTTGGTCTCAACACTATTTCCTTTGGAAGAAGCGCTCCGCAAACAGCTTTGTGCAGCATTTTGCCATGTTGTGAGAAAAGCCCTCCACGACGAAGACTGCCAGGCAACATTTCTATCTTTTCCAAGTATCTCGGATCTAAAAAGGGAACACGAACCTCCAAGCCAGAGGCCATGGACAATTTGTCACCCAACAAAAGAAGATTGTCAGGCAAACTACTGCGGACCTCCAGAGCAAGCAATCGCTCCAAAAATGTTCCATTGTCAGGCAAGGCGCGCAGTAACCGCCCTAAATAAGAATATGTTTCCGAATTTCCCACTACTTCTCTTATTTGACCCCGCTCCGAACCAGGGAAAAGGGTATGCAATCCAATGATTTTTTTTAACTCGTCTTGGGAGCTGTAAGCCTCTAATAATCTTTTCCACGTGTCCTTGTTTTGCAACTTACTCGGCAAAACATTGTTAGTAGCGCGTATGATGGGAGCAAGTATCGCTTCCAAAGCCGCAACTTGATGTCTCCCATACCCGCCCCAAGGTTCATCGGCTCCCTGCCCAGACAACACGACTTTGCGATACTTTGCAACAGACTCGCAAAGCAAGTAAAAACTGAAAACGGAGGATGTTACAACTGGTTCCTCTAGATGCCTAACGACAGTAGGCATAATATCCATAGCTGATTTTGTATCTATGCGCAATTCGTGATGATCAGTGCCAAGAAGTTCAGATGTCCGACGTGCCTCCAAAAACTCATTAGATGAATGCTCTTCACTATAACCCACACAAAAAGTGCTTACGGGACTTCCTGATCGGATTGCAGCAGCCGCCACTGCTCCAGAATCAATGCCGCCAGAAAGTAGCACTCCTAAAGGGACATCAGCGACCATCTGCCTTTCGACTGCATCCAACAGCGACTGCAATATCTGATCAACCAGTTCACCTCTTGACCCGACGCAATTAATCAATGGGGCATTAAAGTCAAATGGTCTTGGTTCTCCAACTGATCCATCGATGTCGACCCATAGGAAGTGGCCAGGCGGCAATTTTTTTATCCCGCTAAAAAGCGTATGAGGCGATGGCACAAACCTCAGGTCTAAGAAAACATCAAGATTAGACTCGTCAACGACCGGTCTCAGACCCGCGGCAAGTAAAGCACTTACTTCTGACCCAAATACAAAGTCTGCGCCATTTTTTGAAAAGTATAAAGGCTTTATTCCCTGTCCGTCTCTCGCCAGCAACAATCTCTGCTCTTGAACATCCCAAGCTGCGATGGCAAACATTCCCTCAAGGCGAGACAGCGCATTATTCCCCCAAAGCTCCAATGCTGCTAATATCACCTCAGTGTCAGACTGCGTTTTGTAGGGATATTGACGCAGAAGACCAGTTTTTAGAGCTTTGAAGTTATAGATTTCACCGTTAAAAATCAATATCCAACGACCAGAGACAGATGTCATAGGCTGTTTGCCGCCAGCAATATCGATAATCGCTAGGCGCTGGTGAGCTAATGCCACCCTGTCACTCAGCCATATATCGGAAGCATCTGGTCCTCTATGAGCTATAGCTGCGGACATTTTCTGTACGTTTGTTTTAGTTGCTCCCAAACCAATCCGGCCGGCAATACCGCACATGAATTAATCCCCCGACGCGATCAAATTGGCGTAGACATTTTCGAGTCGATCTAGCAGATTGTCCATCGAAAATTTATCTCGAATGTGTTCAATGGTTCGATCAGCTTCAAAAGCAATGGCATTTTGCAATGCGTCTAACAAGCTTTTCGATAAAGCATTTTCATCGCCAGGAGGAACCAGCTTGCCCCCGAAACTTGGCACAACTTCTTCAGGCCCACCGCAGCGACTTGCAATTACCGGACGAGCACAAGCTAAGGCCTCTGCACATACCATACTGAAAGTCTCGTGAAGACTAGGCACCACGACAAAGTCATGCGATTCATAGATTCTGGGCATGTCACGATATGGCAAAGATCCTAACCATTGAATCTTATCGGATAAGCCTAGTTTTGAAGCCTGACGGCGTAAACTCTTGTCCTCCGCACCAACTCCAACGACCGTCAAAGTCCATTTCAACGAATCTGGGATAGCCACTAGGGACTTGAGTAATATCTGTAGACCTTTTTCGTGCTCCAGTGCCCCAACAAAAAGCAATTTACCCTTCGCAGGAGGCCGATTATCTGAGACAAAGAAGTCAGTGTTAACACCATTGGACAAAACAGTTGTGTTTTTGACTATATTTCCGAAATGCTTGGCCATCTCTAAACGCAAAAATTCTGAGACCGCAAATAGACATGACGCATTTTGATATGCCAAAGCAATATGGCGCTTCCCGTGAAAAGTCCACCAGAACTTTTTTAAAGGACCAGAATGTTCGGTAAGAACATAAGGGATCGATTTGTTTTTCAGCGCGCATGACGCCAAAACACCTGCTGGACGGACAGCATGAGCATGCACAACGTCTGGGGAAAATTTGCTTATCTGCTTGCTAAAGACTGATGCTAGTGCGCTTGGCAAGTAAAATCCTAAGACTCTATGCCAAGGCGATGGGACTGAAATGCGGATACATTTTAGTCCATTTTCAACGCTCTCGGTTGGATGCAGAAGCCTGCGATCAGAATCTCTATCCGGGACTAACAATAAAACCTCATGCCCACGAGATTGCAAGCCCTCAGCTTGGGCCTTAACAAAACTGCCTCGCGCTGGAGCAACAGAACTATGGTACCAGGATGGAATGATGGCGATTCTCAAACAAATTCTCCCTGCTTCATACAAATGCCAAAATATCAATTTTTACTAGCACGTAAAAAGTGCGACCGGAGGATGGATGGTTCTTTATCAAGTTAGTGGCGTCTTGAACCCACAATTTTTCATTCTCTCAATTGAACTTGCGAATAAATCCAGCTTAACTCGACTTCCATTCGATCATTCCATGAAAGCATATTTTGACGGGCCCATGCTAACCCCCCCTCAGAAATTTTGCGGCGAAGTGATTCGTTTTCATATAATTCAAGCATGGCTGAAAACAGCCCGAATTGATCATTAGGCTCAACTAAAAGCCCGTTTAAGCGATCTGTGACAACCGCTGAAGTAGATCCGTTGTTTAACGTTATGACTGGGATACCGCTGAGAAGCGCCTCAAACAGGGGATTGCCGCAGTTGCTGATATCATAGAGAGACAAAAAAATGTCGCAACTTTGCATTAGTGAAAACACTGTTGAGCGGGGTTGAGAACCCGCAAAGAAAACATTGTCTTTAACTCCTTTAGCCGCCGCGTACCCCATCAACTGGTCCTTTTGTTCACCGTCGCCCACCACAATCAACTTTGTCCTGGAATAGCGCCCACGCAAATCGGATACAAGATCAATGCCACGATCAATTCTTTTCCATCCTGCAAGTCTACTCACCATCAATAAAATCGGAGCATCCCCCGCCTCAGAGAACCTCTCAAGTGTAGAAGTGTGATCAACCTTTTCACCTTTACCAGTCGAATCTATCCCATTACGAATAAACAATAAATTATCCTCGGTAACATGAGAATTCCAGTAGGTCAACGCTTGGTCACCCAAAGTGCCATCATCGGTCATAACATATAAATCTGCTCGTTTTCTTAATGCCATCCAAGTTTCCATCTTTCTCATAATGGCTGGAAAACTCCTATATGAGCTCCCTAGGATCGTTCCTTGGAACCTGTGAAGAACAGGGCAACAAATGGAATTTGATTTTAGTCGGGACATGGCGAGGATAGCGCCTTCCTCATAAGCATAAATGAGTGTCGGATTTACACGCTCAAGATATTCTCGTATAGCTTTCGCAGCATAGCTAGGAAAATAGTAAAGCCTATCCAGTTTCCCCTGGATCCTTAATCCCAGCTTAGTAAACGGCGCAGGCAAAGGGAATCGGTGAACGGACACATCTGGAATCTTGATGTCAATATTTTGTTCATGACTGCCGCCACCAACAGAGCGCTTTTGGGCTGTTAAGTAATGCACATGCCAACCAGCCGAAGCATAGCCGCGAATAGTTTCATACAAGCTGGGAGCACCTCTTTCAGGGCCCATAGACCAAGGCTCGAGAAAACTAATCAATAATAATATTTTTTTTTCAGCCACAACCGCCCTCTCACACGCGGTGACAATGAAGCCAGAGCGTTCAAACACTTTTAACTATGCAACTCTGCTGATTATCTCAACGATGCTGCCGTACGATCAGATAAAGTATACTAAATTAGTAATCGAGAAGCCGCCAAAACAATGTCCCAGTTAGCCCGTCACTCTTCCAACCGGATATCCGCAAAATGCTCGTCTTTTGGCTATAATAGCAAAGCAAGGCCATAAAAAGGCCAACATGCCAGACGTAAAAATATGTCCACTAAGATTTGCAATAAAAAGAAGTAGAAAATTTGTAAACAAAACTGTTCGGGCAAAAAGATATCGTGATTCGGTAAAGTGTTTTACTGCATAGGCCGATAGTGCTGAAAAAATGAACAGAGATATAAACACACCTGACATCCCGTGCCAAAAAAACATATCGGCAAAATCCAATTCCGTCGAATAAACGGTGCGATCAGCGTAGTAGCTTACACCATTGCCAAAAATCATATTGAAAACGGAAGCAGAACTTTGAAAATCTTGCCACATCGCATACGTGTAAAGATCTCTGCCTGAGAGAATAACACCGATAACCCCATGGTTACGGAAGAAAAAATCCATCCTTCCATATAAAGCCGTCTCTTTAAAAATCATGTAAAAGCTGACAGATTGGAATATCAAAAGTGCCAAACCAGCCATAAAAATCACGGAGGGAAGGTTGTTGAGAAGAAATATCTTTCTTCCCTCAAATAAAAGTGGCGTAGCCAAGACAAGGAGCCACACCGCTAAAATTGCAGTCTTCGTGGAGACCGAAAAACCAACAACGATCCAAAAGATCGCAACCATTATGAAGATCATTTTTGATTTGGCGTAGGCTTTTCCCAAATACAATCCTGCAAAAACAACCAATATCGCCGATATTTCATTTCCGGCATAAAAAAAGCCTTTCACCCCGATACTACTTTCGCTAACTGAACCACCATAAGTGCTGTAACCATAGCCAAATATACCTGCTAGAATATTGGCTATAAAAATAACACAGTTGCCTCCAAGCACCAGATCCAACTTTTTGTAAAACTTCTGATCCAATCCTTCTCGATGAAACAAAAAACACAATAACAAAAAAGGAGACACAACTTTAATGATGTGTTGGAGCAAAAATTCAGTTTGATTTCCAGATGACTGCAAAATTAGGACCGTCATGGCCTCTCCGAGGACCAATAATAGACAAAAACACAAGATTAGAATAACGTTCAGTGGTTTGTATAACAGAAGATAAAGAGACAATAGAGTCAGCAAAATGCCTTTATATAGCACCGAAATCTTAGTATCAAAACCTAAACTTATTAGAAAATAGCCATTGACAGCGTCCACCAACAAGAACACTGAAAGCATTACAAATATTATTGTCGAAATAAAACTTTTACCCATCACATTACCCGATAGTAACTATTAATTATTGCTTTAACGTTTTTGCTCTTTGAGCATTATTGCCATATGAGGCTTCTGGCGGAGCGGTGATGTGTCTAATGATTTAGCGCATTTTAAATTTCAATCGACCTGAGATCTATTCTGGTAACTGGCCAGATATTCAACAACTCGTTCAGCCGTATCTCCTCTTCCATAGAGATCTTTTTTAAAATCAATTTTTTCCTGATTAAATCTTACTGACGCGTCAATTATATCATTGTATCTGGACCCAATGAGTTTGTTGGCCTCTAACGTAACTAGTTCCATCCATTCTGTTTCATCTCGCAAAATTAGACAGGGCTTTTTAAAAAAGTAAGACTCTTTTTGAAGGCCACCGCTGTCTGTAATAACATATTTACAATTTTTAAGAAGGTAACACATTTCTAGATAGCTCACTGGCGCAACCGAAAACACATGGAGACTGATATCGAATTCATCGAGTTTTTGCTTTGTTCTTGGATGCAATGGAAGGATTAAAGTTGTTTGTTTGTGTATTTGATTGAGGGCCCTAGCGATTTCTCTTAATTTCGCTGGATCATCCGTATTCTCTGCCCGATGCAGAGTGGTCAAAACAAAATCTGTGGGAATTTCTTGCTTCCCAAACCAATCTGGCTTCACAGCATGGTTCCCATAAAACATCGCCGCATCTAGCATTACGTCACCTACATTCACCACCTCAGCATTTTTAGTTTGGAATCCTTCATTAAATAAATTTTCGACGGCTTGATATGTAGGACAGAAGAGCACCGTGCTTATCATATCGGTCAATATTCTATTCTG
>MDTD01039006.1_pt1 | contig 18857 bp, 21 predicted proteins | sample 811221 | NCBI WGS metagenome assembly MDTD01 (sample SAMN05326646, study PRJNA326480) | marine metagenome | isolation source: seawater | place: Pacific Ocean: South West | collected 2011 | reverse complement strand
TAAAGCACCACCAGCAGCGATAGTAGCATCACCAGAAACGTTTGCGAAGATAGAATCTTCTAAGTTAGAGAAAGTAACTTTTTTCTCGGTACCATTGTCAGAAACCATGAAATGGTCTTCAGTTTGGTGAAGAGAAGCTCCACCAAGAGCATCCAACTCATCGATGTCTACGGAAAGAACACCGGACGAAGCAGCCAAACCAGCACCAGCAACAGAAGCAGCGTAATCAGCAAAACTTTCACGCTTTACAAGACCATCACCATCTAAAAAGTACAAACTGTCGGCAGAAACATCAGCAGCAGCGTCAGCAACCCCATCCAACTTCAATGTACCATCAGAAGTAATCGATCCTTCTTGAATAAGTGAACCCGAAGCACGGAATTCACCTAATTGAAATTTATAAGCCATATTTTATTTCCTCCTAAGAATTATGGTTTTTAAAGGCATAAAAATGCCAAGAACCCCGACACACTCGGGGTCCTCGATGTATAATTAGTTTGAGTATTTTCGAAAAGTCATGAAAAAAAATATATTTTTTTGGAGTCGATTAATAACTCGCGGAGAACCCGGGTTTTTAGAAAACAAAATATTTATCGACACCGTTTGTGTATATGTTGACAGCAGCATAAGGTGATTCCAAAGTAATAAATGATCCGCCATCGATTTTTTGTGAACCACTAGCCAGAACTTTAATATTGTTATCACCAGCATTACCGGCCTCATCTTTGATTGTATATGTCTGACCGGCTGTTAATCCTTCTGCTCCGGGCAATCTAATCTCCAAAGTAGAACTAGCAGAGACACCCAAATAATAATCATTCAATGAAGCAGTAGTTGCAGAAGTGACTGCTCTCCTCTTGTATGTTACCCCGCCATTAACTGTTAGTGTGTTGCCGTCAAATAAAAGATTTGCTTCACCATTAATAGAACTGTCTCCACCAGCAGTTACCACTCGGTTGTCGGCATCATTGTTAATTGTGACTGTTCCTCCGGAGGATGCTGTTATCACTAACTGTCCGGATGCATCCAAGCCCAGATAACTCCCTTCTCCGGCCAATGATCCGGATTGAACCCCCAAAAGCTTCACCGGGTTGGCTGAAGCTGATATGTGTAGGGTGCCACTTAGAGCAAGAGTGGAAGTAGGAGTGGTTGTACCAATACCGATCCTGTCATGGCTCGGATCAATTATTAAATACCCGTCCGTGGTGGTGTGAAAATCAGTGAACTTTGAATCGTTGGTGTGAGTTAATCTCATTTGAGCAGCAGAATTGTCCGAGACTTCAAGTTTCTTAACCGGACCTGAACGACCAATACCAACTCTGCTGGTTGTAGCTTTTACTACCAAGGTTGTTGAATCGACAGTTAAAGATGTTAAGTTACCAACAGATGTTATGTTAGTTTGCGCGGCTGTGGTTAGGGTGCCGGCTAGATTTGTAGCGGTAACTGTTGTGAACTTACCAAAGGAAGATGTCAAATGATCGTTATTAATAACAGAGGATGTCAACGAAGAAAGTCCTGTCATCCTACCGTCGATTGTTACTACTCCACTCTGAACATTTACAACTTCATCTGAGGCATGTCCGGTATAAAACTTTAATTGTTCATCATCAAGAAGGATTTTTGTAGTAGTTCCGCTATCTGATGATCTTCTGATTTTGTCAACATATATTGATCCACCACCACCAACTGTCAAATCTGTTCCATCGAATGTTAGATTGGCCTCGCTGTTAACAGATGTGGCATCGACACTAGTAACCAATCGATTGTTGGCAGGATTAGTATACGTCAAGATAGAAGCAGACACATATTCAGTCACAACAGTTCCAGAACTAGTTAAGATCAAGTTATTGTTTGAATCCAAAGCTAAGAAGCTTGAAGTTGTCGCTGTTGCTGATTGCAATCCGTGTATCTTCATTGGGTTAGCACTAGCTGATATATCAAACGTACCAGACACAGACAATGTTTGTGTTGGTAAAGCTGTGCCGATACCAATTTTGTTTCCGTTCGGCGCCAAGTACAGGTTCCCGTCGGAAGTGGCTCTGAAATCTACATATTTTGCCGGAGAAGTAGTGTGCGTTAATCTTAATTGTGCATCAGAGGAGTCAACAATTTCCAACTTCTTATCTGCTGCTGCCCTTCCAATCGCGACCTTGTTAGATGTTCCGTTAACAACCAGTGTTGTAGAATCAACAGTTAAACCAGATAAGTTACCAACGGAAGTTATATTTGTTTGTGCCGCAGTACCCAGCGTACCAGTTATATTGGTGGCTGACAGAGTTCCAACGCTTAATATGTTTCCTCCGGTAACCTTAACAGTGCCATCAGTTAAAGCACTACCTGTAATACTACCGGTGACTGCTACGTTTTTAATTGCTATTATTGTTCCTGATACATGTAATTCTGCTTCGGGATTGTCTGTTCCGATACCGACACTCGTACTATCTCCATCCTTATTGAATAATATTTTAGATTTAGTGTCCTCGTCTATTTTGATCATAGATTTGCCGCCAACTTGAAACTCTAGATCATCGTCCTGAAACCTCAAATACGTATCGGCATCGTCATTGTGATATATATACTCATCAATACCAGCGTTACCAGCTACTTCCAGATCATAAGTAGGATTTGCGATACCAATTCCAACCCTGTTATTTCCGGCATCAATGACAAAAGTATTTGAATCAAAATTTAAACCATTTGGTGCTGCTACAGTTGCCGCGTTGATGGTGATGGCATCACCAGAGGCATCCCCTAGTGTTAAGGTATTAGCGGATACCTGAAAATCTGTGACTCTGGCGTTCAATGTTCCGCTGACAATAAGATTACCAGTTATTCTAGCATTTCCTCCGACATCTAATTTGTAAGCCGGAGAAGTTGTCCCGACACCAAGATTACCAGAAATATGAGCAGCACCAGTTATAGCCAGTTCAGCCGTTGGAGTTGTTGTTCCAATACCAACTCTTCCTCCGGATGGAGAGATATTTAAATAACCATCCGATGTCGATCGAAAGTCGGTATATCTGGCTGGTGAAGTTGTGTGAGTCAATCTTAGTTGCGAATCTGAACTGTCGACTACCTCTAATTTTTTATCTGCGGCTGCGCGGCCAATGGCAACCTTATTGCTGGTACCATTTACCACCAATGTTGTTGTATCAACAGTTAGTCCTGTTAGGTCTCCGACAGATGTTATGTTCGTTTGTGCAGCCGTTGATAGTGTTCCGGCGATTGTGGTAGCAGTAATTCCGGTAGCTTTTATATTACTGGATGTAAGCTCGGTATAGCGACCAATAGATGCTGAAACTCCTATGGAGGATGTAAGTTCACCGGTAACACTCAGTTTCGAGCCGTCAAAGGTCAAATTAGCCTCTCCATCTAACTCGGTGGTGGTAGACCCTATTGAGACCAAGCGATTAGCTGATTGGTTGTTTAAGGCTGTTACAGGCAATGTGACATCAGAAGAGGCTGTTAAGACTAACTGATTATTGGCGTTTAGGCCTAAAAAACTTCCTGCTCCGGCTAATGAGCCCGAAGCCAAACCCAACAATGTAAGCGGATTGGAACCGGTTAAAGTAGTACTACCAGTTAGTATGTGAGTATCGTCAGCAGAGTCTCCGAACTTTGTTGAACCCGTAGCGGTTAAGTTGGTGACAGTTTTGTTTGTAACATCTAAATTGAGAGCGTTAGCATTAATTGTACCTGAAACGTGAAGTGTTCCGGACAATATTAAAGTAGTTGTAGCGTAATCATAAGTTAGAGCATTTGACCCAGATATGTCAACATCATTTGACTTAAACTGAATTGAACCTAGGTTTCCACCTGCTCCGGTAACAATGTTCTGCGCTACATACGCCCAACCATAATCTATGCCATCCGCCATTGGCTACCTCCTAGTTTAATTAGAAGGTGCTACACGCTGCGAAAACACTAACATTGGCAGTTACTCCAACAAAAGCCACTCGATCGATACCGGCGATTTCGTAAGTTCGGTATTCTGTGTCGCTAGGTACTTGTGCACCCGGTGCTCGACCGGAATCCGCCACAGTGATAGAAGCAGCAGTGGGAGCAGTGTTGGCTGATGCTGCTGAAACAGCAGTCCCTGTTGTTTGCGCTTCTATCTCAAACCATCTCTCAAAGGCATGACAATATCCAAAAATTGTAACAGCGGCTGGGGCGCTTTGGTTTTTGTCTGTTATAAGAATATGTAAATATCTTTGATTTTGCGTAGCATAACCAGCTAGTTTGTAATCAGTAGCGCCGGATAATAGACTATTCGTGTTGGCTTCAACAACAACTTCGGTACCGGGAGGTCCCGCAATATTCTTTGGGCTCCTAGTTCTTCCCCAACTATTATGTTTGTGAAATGACATACCTAAATCTCCTTCTTCCCTAACTAGTTACTTCTTTGTCTTTTTCGCTGTTCTTTCTTATGTCTAGCGATCGCTCGTTTCTTGGCGAGTCGTTTTTTTACGGATGGTTTAGTGTGATATCGTCTCTCTTTAACCTCGTCAATTATGCCAAGTTTCTTACATTTTTTTATAAATCTTTTTATAAATCGATTTGGGTCCTCATTCTTTCGAGGTTTTTCTATATGATTTGTAGCCATTTAATTTCCTGCCAATTTTTTCCAAATACCGCTTGATGCGAACGAAGATATATCAACTCCGGGATCATTTGGGGCAACACCATCCAGCGCTTTTGCTCCATGTGGTGACATTGTTGATTCTTTGCTAGCAGCCATTGGTGTAGTTCCTTCAAATATATTAACGCCATTGTAGGAATCTTTTCCTATGGCGTCTAACATCTTTCGTTTTTGTTCTTGAAGTTGTTTCTGTTTCCGTTGCAGTCGCTGATCGGCTTCTTGCTTAGTTTCTAACCTAGGTTGTTTTGCTTCATAAACGACATTTTGAGAAGAAGTTCCTTTCATAACCTCAGATATAATAGTCGAAAGAGTTCCGTCTTCAAAAATCACTTCTTTAATACACTCTTTAATTAAAGGTTTAAGGATTTTTTTCAATTCATTCTTATTCATTTGGGCTCCGCGTATTTGATTGATCAAAGGTGACCTCACCAGAATCAATGTTCATCAACAACATTTCTTTTTCTCTTTGTAGTTCCGCGATTAGAATATCAATCTGCTTGATTCTTTCTTGTGATTTCATTCCTGCCATGAATTCTTGCGGATCATCTTGTGCCATTGACATTTGATAATCATCAAGCTCCTCTTTGATAATTTGTACCAATCGGTCTTTTTTTATTTTCATTTATTTAATCTCCTAGGATCTTTTTAAATAGATCATTAATGCTATTTTCTTTAACTTCTCTGAGCCTAGAAGATACATTTTGTTGCCCTTTTGGATAGACATAAGCATTTGGAGTTGAAGGTTCGGAAACCATATCAAAACAAATTAATTGAAAATCATTTTCAACAACAGTCTGCCCGGCACTCTCTCTAACTGACCCTAACCCTCTGGATGATATTCCGAGTTTAACACCAGCATTCACTAGATCTTTCAAGATCCTTCCGGAAGGGGTATCGAGCACTTTGATTTTGCCCATAACATCCTTTCCTTCCCACCATATATCAGTTATGATGTGGGAAACGTTTTTAAGATTAACAACAGAATCATCCGGATGATCAAGTTCACCACAAGCACGATTGTCTTTGACTACATTCATATAGTTGTTGACCTCTCTTTTGAGGACTTCGTGAGGATAGACCCGACCATTTCCGTTTTGCTTGTCAGCAGTTTGCAAACGGCCTGATAAATAAAGAACGCCATTTTCCATTTCCCTTTTTTCTCTTTCGGTTAAAAGATCTTGACAAATACCACCCTCACATAAAGCATAGAATTCTCTTAATAAAGTTTTAGACATATTTTCCTCAAATAAAAATTGTTGCCGGCGTCACCGGCGCGCTTCATGATCCGCTACAGCAACGGCGGACTGGTTGAAGCATCCATCGTTTAATCATCAACATAATCACCTCCTGATCTTGATGATACTCTTAACCCAAAATCGTTAACGACCATGGAGAGCAAATAACTAGTTCCGGCTCCCAAACAAGAGAGGCAGAAAGCATTCCCTAGGGAATATTCAAACGTAAATAGTTCTGTATAACCGTTTATGCAGAACAAAAATAAAGAACACCAAAAACCCATACAAAGTGGACAATGAAAAAGGGTGTTCCATTTTTTACTATAATCCTTCGTTGGTCTTATGTTCTCAAATATCTTGCCATACACAACTATGAAGGTCATCCCATAAGAAACTAGGATGAAATTAATTATATCCACTGTTACCCCCTATAAGCAACTTCAAATTCATCAGCGGCAACGTCTGATAGTCTTCGTTCCACTTGTTCACGATTGGGTACTGCTGACATAAGCAGATCATGATTTTCAGTTAGATCATCATAAATCGAATCAAAGTAGCTGTGTCCTTTCATTATCCAACTAGTTGATGTTGCTGCTTTTCCGCCTCCGGGTTCGCGACAGTCATCCATGGGATCCAAAGGGGTCTTCTTAAATCCGGCCTTACCATAATCGAATTCAGAGTGGCCTCCGGTCGGAGGAGTACCCGGAGTTTTTCTGGGAACCAGTTGATTACGAGATATCATTTTATCCCAAGCGCGGCTTTTTGCATCGTCTGACGTGGAAGACCAATGATCGGATGTTAGCCCTGCGCCTTCTTTATTAACCAAATTAAATGACAGTCCGTATAAAATTTTACTCCAACCCGAACCTTGAAAGGTTTCATGAACATATATCCAAGACATATGCCATGTCTCAGGTATACATTGTTCACCTTTCTTGTTTTCGCTGAGGCGATCTATACCGCATGCGGCAAATGGAAAGGGTCCGCGCGGAGTCAGATAATATAATATTAACTCATGATTGTCTATATCCGGATCATGAAAAAGTCCAATGTTAGAAGTGTCCGGTAAAGGTATTGGTTCTTTTTCGTCCTCAGACAAAAAGCTCTTAAAATTTTCTAGTAGTTTTTTCATCAGTAAGTGTATCTTCCATATAGGTATGGAGCGAAAAGGTTGTTCTGAACAATGGAGCCCTTTTCGGCAGCGTGTGGTACTTGACCTAATTCTGTCGAATATTCGTTGTCCGGATCGATCAAAGCATCATCCTGCATATCGTCATATGCCGTGGTACCAGAAATATAAGGTTTCTCTGTTTCCATCCATTCAGAAATTTTAAGCAGAGCCACTTTTATTGGATCATGAGATTTGGAGTCCATAATCTGACCTTCCAAAGATCCATATACGTTTCCACCTTGAATTGAATCATAATTTATAACACCTTGTCTTCTCAAATATTCTAGAAGTCTAGATTCGGCACCATACACTGCGTCTGATGTTATCTCTTTTGCAAAAGTGACTACTTTTTTAGAGGTTGGTTGTACAACGATATCAATGTCCTTGTGATCTAAAATCATAAGATCCCCATTTAAGGCACTCCTCAGGTTAAGATTGAATTCCAACTCATCTTTCTCGATGATTTCGATCTTAATTGAGTTTTCTTGTTCTTGCGGAGTTGCTTCTTCTTCGGGGGTGATGTTAATTTTTACGCTCATTTTTAGTTACCTCCGCTATTAAGTCTTGAATGTAGAAAATCTCCTCAACCATTTGTTGATTTATTGGTCTTTTTGTGTAACCGTCCAGCTTTACCTTAACTTTTTTAAAATTTTCGTTATTTGGGGTAGTTGACCCTTCTACAATTTGCTGCTGTACGGCGTTTTTGAGACGTCCAATCTCTTCATTTAAAAAACTTTTCAAACCTAGGCCATTGTCAGAAAAAGAGACAATATAATTGGTTAACAGATCTTTTTGTTCTTTCTGTAGGGTTCTCTCATATGCATTGTTGAACTTTTTTACAAAAGTTTTGTACTCCAAATTGTCCAAATGTTTCATTTCGGTTAATATTTTATCAGATCTACCTAGGAATTTAATTAAATTGTTTTCCAGCATAATTCTTTTTTTGGCATTTAGGTTTGAATTTTGAAAGAAAAGTCCGAGTGTGGCTAAGTCTTTATAGTTTGGAACAAAATTTGAATATGCTCCGAAGCCCAATTGTTTGTTTATTTTATTTATTAGCTGAGTCTGTTGATTGAAAACTTTTTTTCTGTCGAGGGACTCAAAATCCTTTTTTGTTTCTACGAGAAGTCGCTTAGAAAATTCAGGTTCTAGTCCTTTACTTTCCAGTAAAGAATTATATAAAACCAATTCTTTTTTAAGTATACTTCCTTTGTGAAAAAATTCTTTAAGAATATTTTTTGTAATTGTTTGTTTTTCTTTGTTTTCTCGTACGATTGCTTTGGTTAATTCTTTTATAAGGCATTCGTAAAGAAAAGCGGTATTTCTTTTCTTATTATGTTTCATTTTTATTTACCTTTTTTAGTGATTCGATTAATGCTTTTACTTCAAAGTCAGTATTAAATAGTTTGTCTTCTTCTAAAGCATCATTATCCACGCCCTCTGTTACCCCTCGTACGAGCGAGTCTAATCCTCCAAAACCAACTTTACCGGGCCAAGTTTTTCTAGCTGTGCCTACTTCACCATTTCCAGTGTTTATCATTTGTTTTTTCAGTCCACCTTTTTTATAAGATCTTTTGTGTCTTTTGTATGGACCTCGCTGGTTTGGTTTAGCATCGTCATCTCTCTTTGCTGGTGGTTCCGCCAAGAGGATATCTTCATCATCACCTCCTGCATCTTCTCCACCACCTTCATCGCCTCCTAGGTCTAGGTCACCTCCTTCGTCACCGCCTAAGTCTAGATCACCACCTTCATCGCCACCAAGGTCACCACCTAAGTCACCTCCGCCACCTAAGTCACCTCCGCCACCTTCACCAGCCGGTTCGGCTGCTGCTTCGAGCGCCGCCATGAATTTCTTATCGTGGAACATTTCTCTTTGCATCCGGATAAATTCATCTTCGGAAAGTCCTAGGAGGTTTTCAGCAACCCATCGTCGAGAGAAGTATCCCTCAGTAGCTGCACCGGCAATATCAAACTTTGTGCTCCAATGTTCTAATTCTTGCATTTCTGCAATCTTGCTCGGGTTATTGAGAGACAATTTGAAACTTAAAAGATCATCATCGCGATATCCCATTGTATACAAGTGGATGATTCCTACTTTTTCAAGTTCTGCTACTACAACTCTTTGTAGTCTCTGAATTGTTCTGGCGAAGCGAATATCCTTTTGGGCCAAAGTTGTCTTATCCTCAGCCGCACCTTCACCCATTGCTAAATAAGATTGGGGTACTTTTAGAGCCGAGAAAAGTTTGTCGCGGAGATACTTTACGTCCTCGATTTGAGCCGTGAAAGTCCCACCAGCAAGGTTACTAATATCTGTTGAGGACTGCCCTCCTCGTATTGGAATGAAATAATCTTCTTCAATTGAAAGAGGATTGTACCGTAAATCAACGCGACCGGAAGCAGGGTCGGTAACTTGATGACGTTTCATTTGCGTCATTACTTTCTGCATATATTGTTCAACATCTTGTGGTGCGATGCCACCAACATCAATTTTAAAAACTCGACGTTCTGATGCTCTAACAATACGATAAGCCATCATGGCATCTTCTAGAAGGGTAAGTTGTCTCCAAATTCTTCTAGCGGGTTCTAGTGCACTAGTGCCGTATGGTGCATGTTTATCGTGCCCCAGTATTCTAAAATGCGCTATCTGCCAGTTTTCAAGAGTTAAACCTCCATTGTTCCATTGGTATTGAATATAATTTGGATTTGTAGGGTCTTCGCCCTCTAATCTTTCAATCTCGCCACAAGGTAATCCAATACAATTCCGTATTCCCAATCCTTCATCGATATCCAAATATAAAAATAAATCTCCGTATTTACACATCGTTCGAGCCCAGCCAAAAAGATTATGCTCAATATTCATTATATTATAATATAATGAATGGAGAATGTATTTGATTTCATCATTCGGGCACTTGATGTTTAATATAGGAGTGATCCCTGAGTGGGTTGTCATTTCGTCTGCATATATATCCAAAGCTGATGCGATCTCTGGTGTGTACTCCATTTGGTCAAAATCAATATATCTCTCTGCACGATTCCTGTTGGATATCATATTCAGAGTTGTGATGTTCATCGGGTTGTATTCTGTCTTTTTGAATTGTTGACCACTAGCAGACCTGAATCTTTTAGCGTACATATCCAAATGTCTTCTTCTCAACTCCCTTCCGGATTGAGTTCTTCGTTGTACAATCGGACCAGAAAAAAGCCTAGTTAAAGCTTTAAATAATTGAGACTGATTGTTGTTTGGGTTTCTATCGTTGCGAGCCATATTTTATCCTTTATAAATCCAGAGAAATTCTTTTGTTTTCTTTATTTCTTCTTCGTATTTTTCATTAAACGTTTTAGAGTAGCCGTCCTGTCCTTTTATCTGAGTGTTCATAGTGGTTGTAGATTTTTTTATTCCGTCCAACATTGCCCTTTTGTACTCCATTTCTCTTTTGTTTTCTTCCAGTGCTGTGTCCCTGACCCAACAGGTAATAGCAAGAGCCATGACCAAATCGTCATTGTAGGAACGCATAGCTTGTGGTTTACCATTATACCAAATGAACGTTTTCATTTCGTGAAATAAACGATTAGAATGCAATGTAATTAGTTTGTTTCTAACATACTCCTCTAATTTCGCCACGATTAGCGGTCTTGTTTTGGTAGAAGTAGTAAACCCGGGTACCGATCGATCGTTACCTTCTGCTAGGTGGGCCTCGACATATTCGTGAGTCGACTTGATAGAATAATATAGTTTTGGATATTCCAAAGAAATCAATTTTTCCAAAACAGAGATACCAATTCCATTATTTTCTACGACCAAAAGACAAAATCCGTATTCCTTGCCGGCATCATATAGTACGTTCGAATACAGATCTAAATTGGGTTTACCTTGATATTCGGCAACTACTGCCATTGTATCCAGTCTCAAAACGTGAAATACAGAAAAATCTGTTCCGTCTCCTCGCGCAACATCAGCAACCAATACGTATGAACATCCTTCGATATACTTTTCCCAAATCCAAAAATTACGATCGTATCCTGTTTTGTATAGAGGTTCCTTTAAATTTTCAAATAACCATTGCATATCATCCGGATGTATGACGGTATCTCCCGATGTATTGAAATTACATTCCAACTCTTGTGCAATTTGCCTCCGGGACATATTTTTAGTTTCTTTTGTGAACCATTGCTGATCACGTTCTGGATGTACATCCCATGGCAGAATTATTGGATGAAAATCATTATCAGATGTTTCTGCATCAACGTATGTCTTGTGGAACCAATTTCCTACCCCATTAGGGGTCGATAAAGCTATGCAGCGCCCTCCTGTTGACAAAGTAGGGTAAAGACCCGTCCACAACTCGTCAAGGCCTTCTACGTGTGCTGCCTCGTCTATAACGAGCAGTGATAATGCCTCCGAACGACCCGCATCGCCAGAAGTGGTTCCGGCTTTAATCTGTGAGCCGTTTGATAATTCGAATGAAGTTTTGTTGTCCGTGACGATCTTGGCTATTTTGATCCATTCGGGGAGGTGCTTCATTATTTGTTTTACCTTCTTCACCAAGTTTGCTGCCGTGCCAAATTTGGTTGCGATAACAAGAATGTTTTTGTCTCGGTGAAAAAGCATAAACCAGACAATGTATCCCGCTGAGATTGTGGAGATACCAAGTTGTCTGGCTTTTAATATAATATTGAATCGATAATCATTGAAATCTTTGAGGAGATCTTTCTGATAGTCGAAGGTTTTGAAAGGAATGAGTCCTTTGAGTGGATGTGAAATACGACAATAATTATCGATGAAGAATTGTGGATCCTTCCCGCACTTCACAATCTCCTTAACAATTTCTTGTTTTGAGAGTTTAAATCCCATCTATCCTCTGGTTTTGCGTTTTCTTTGTGAGCGCTTAGACTCTGACATGTATGATTTTTCACGTTGAGTAATGTGCTCCTGCACAGAACGCAGTGCTCTTTCTATATGTGGAGCATAATGCTTTTTGGAAATATCTGATCGACTTGGCCCCTCACCAGTATCTTGACTAGGACCGGAAATAATATATAAAACTTCTGACAACTGCTGGGCGAGAATGGGCAATTGCGAGTTTGCTTGTTCTGGGTTAGATTGGAATTTGCCTTTTAGTGATTTTATTTCTTCTCTGATGTTCTCTCTATAATATTTGAGATAACGTTGTAACTCTTCAAAATTGTCGACTTGCATCATACCTACGCCATCTTCATCTGATCCATGGCGTGTTTGGTCAACTAGATCATCAATTTGCATAACCATTTCATTGATTTTTGTACCCTCTGGCCATCCTCGTTTTGAGAAAAACCCCATAGTCCACTTTGTTAGTTCTTGTGGCTTGGTGTGCATTAAATCTTGCAAACCAGCTTGGGTGCCTATAAGCTCTGTATACAATTCATCATATGAAGGTGCGCTGCGTGGTCTTCCTAAATTGTACATACCTTTTTTTGCACTACGGGCTATATCGTCCAAAAAGCCTTCATTATGAAGTTTTTCTAATTCTTCTAGAATTATTACTTTGAGTTGTTCTTCTGTTATCTTCATTTTCCATTGTTTCCTTTTTTGCGCGTGTCATTTTTGGGACGCTTAGTTGAATGTTGTTCTAGAAATTTTCGAGTAATTTCTCTATTTTTGTCGACCATTGGATCAGAATTCGTAACCTTGTCTAGGCCAGAGATGGTGTAGTGCTGGTACGCCTGTACAAATGTGCGAACCCTAGAAGTGCTTTGTACTAGTACGCGAGGTTCACCTTTCTTCTTAAGGGTGATTCCTTTTCCGGTTACGGCTTTATACTCTCTTTGTAGAAACTTTTTTACTTCGTTGAGCATTCTTTCAATATCTTGTTCGTATTTGGGATCATGGACATCTTTAAGGCGCGTGTCGCTTTGATAATTAATGCATATGGAATCCCCATAGAACTTAACTGAAAAACCATCTGTTACTCTCTGATCCATGATGGGACAACCTTCTTCACGATTCAGGCCAACTTTTCTAATTTGACCGTCCAAAGCAAAGCGTTCGTCGTGCGCTCCATCATAAGCGTTTGCGGCTGCTTGTGCTAGCCCTTGAATAATTTCCAACGTATTTGAACTCATTTATTTGGTCTCCAACCTTTTTTCCATCTGTCCTCTCTGCCCTCGATGTGTTGTATGTAACAATTCCAACAGCAGCCAAATTTTGTCATATAGACATCGTCTTTGGATTTGAACGAATATGTTTTACATGTCGAACAAGAACGAACAGACTCTTCTTTAAGTAGTTTCTTGGGGATAAAAACACCATCAACCTCTTCTTTGTCATGGTCTTCTTCCTTTATATCATTATAATACACTTCTTTGAGTTCGTCAAGGTATTTTTTTTCTTTTTCATCATCCCATTGAGATTTGGGATTCACAACGGTTTCTTTACCGTATTTTTTTGCAATTGCCTGCTCTACTTTTATGGCGTAGTTTGGATCCTCTTTTTTCATCGAACCTCCACATCATCGCGCGATATAACATAACTACTGTCTTCATCAGATCCACCGAGAGCCAGAACTTCCGAACTCCAACCGGGTGGCAAGTTATCCAAATTTACATTGTCAAACGCATCATAATAAACAACCCAGTTGCCATTACTATCTCGGTCTAGTTCTAAGTCAATCGGTTGTGACCTTAGCCAAGCTATTAATTCTGGTGGTTCTTCATCAGCGGCAGACATTGTTGTTCCTTGGTTACTATGATACCCTGCTGCGGTGTCAATCCTTATTTCCCTTAGTTCTTCCAAGATCATTTGTTTTAATTGTTCTTTAGTTATTCGCATCGATTTCCCTCACGGCGTAATATGTCCCCAACGATGTCCCTGTCGCAAGCAAAAAGCCTCCGAAGAAAGCCCACATGGTTTTATTTGGCTTCATCTGTTTTCGAAGAGTCTCGATCTCCGTATCTCGAAGAGCCAATAGAGTTGTATTTTTTTCTGTTTCGGTTTCCAACTCTGCTTTTAAATAGTCTATTTCCAGTTGTAATTCCGCTTTTGTTAATGAAATCGCGAGTTGTTTTTGGATCTCACACTGCTCAACGGACATCTCTCGCCCAGCAATGATGTTGGCTACCGCTTCATCATTCATTAGACGACCGTGAAAGGGTGCCGCGTCGCCTTCTTCTAGGTGAACCATCAAAGGCTCAGCAAGAGCCGCGGAAAGCAAAAATAGTAACATTAGAGCCCCCACCAAGCATATCTTTTTCTGTTCTGCAAGTAGGACTCATCATGATCATTATTGTAGGCTTCTACTTCAAATGGTATTTTTCTATACGCTGTACTGCCATTCATACCTCTGAGAAGATTAACCATCCAGTAAAACAAATAAAGAGGCCAAAACCCAACAAACAACACGTCAATATATTGTTGATAATGTATCGTCTCATGTCTCTTGGTTTTGTCTGACATTTCTCCTTTACTAATCACGATCGGCCCAAGAGTAATCGCGCCAATATTAATTGGAGACACATAAGATAACCAAACGGGAATCTTGCTGTTTTCAAAAAACCATGGTGTCCAAAGTTTCATTATTTATCCTTCGGAAATACAAGGATACCAAACTCCTCAGCTAAAATACGATCGATCTTATCTGGATCGTCTTTGTTATCCTCAACAAGTCTTCGAACTCTCTCTGCTTTGATTAGTTCTATATGGTCATCTGACTCCATTGCTGTTTTGTGTGCAATCTCTAAAGCGCGCTTATATTTAATGTTGGCTTCGGTTTGCAATTCTGTTTTTTTATCGGAGGCCGACTCAACAGCATCAAGTTCTTTTTTATAAAGCTCCTTGGCCATCTGTAATTGAGTTTGAAGCGCTTTGACTTTTTTACCTCCCAAGAGATAGGCTAAAACAATAGCGCCGACAATAACCAGAATTCTCCAATTATGAAAGCACCATAGTTTTATTTTAGCCCAAGCAATCTTCACTATTCTGCTCCGTACGCGCTTTTAAGATGTTGTTTAGAGAGTTTCATAACTACATATCTTCCGCTTCTTCTAGAGCCAATTTCCAAATTATTGGAAGCTCCTCTGGTTCGATAGATTCCAATACGTATCTCGGGTCTTCACCTAATATGGCAAAACCTTGTTCCATCTGATTTTCTTCGAGTCCTTCCATCCAAATGATCTGGGAAAGATCAGTTATTTCATTACCGTACCATTCTTTGACCTTTTCTTCTAGGTCCATATTGTTTCTACGTTCAATATCGGCCATGACTTCTGGGTCTTCTGGTCGAAGCATATAATCTTTATAATTATCACCATAGGATTCCATGACGGTATTGAGTTCTTCTTTTATAATTTGTGTTAGTTGGTTTTTGGTAAGTTTCATTAACAAGTTCCTTTACAACTAACACAAGCACAACATCCACAACAGCAACAACAGTGAGCACTGTTGAACAAATTTGCTAGTCTGTGTAAAAACGCTTTCATTTTCATTATCCTCCGTGTTTCCAAGATTTTGCGAAATCGATAGCCGATTGGCCACCAATATAGCACATAGCAATCATACCCCAAATATCTGGGTCTAGATTTGCCCAAACCATAAGAGCAGTTGCCGTCAGAAAAACTAGTAATTTTCTACTCGCGAGTTTTTCTTGAACAGCATCTAAGATACCTTTATTTTCATTTTTAAGGTATAGTTCATTTTGAATCATAACTTTGTTTTCTTCTTTCATTCTTCCATGGCTCCCGGCATATATTTTGCAGAAATTTCTGACCATGCCATATGAACTTCCTCCGGAGAAGCATTGGGATTAGCAGCGTACCACTCTCCCATTTCCGCAACTTCTGGTGGTACTTCTTCCGGAATATTAAGTGCCTGATCTAGATCGTCCCCTTGCGGTAGCTCCGCATCAGGAATCTCTGGACCCATTTCTTTCAGAACCCCAGTGAGCTCTTCTTTTATAATTTGTTTTAGTTGTTGTTTCGTCATTTTCATTATACTTTTACCTTTGCAAAGCCATCTATTTTTTGAATATCGATTGTCATATCAACAATGTCTTTGAGAGATTCTAGATGGGAAATAAGAAGAACCGTTCTAAATTGACCTTTAATCATTTGCAGAAGTCGTATAAACCCCTCCATGTGATCTTGATCCAATGCAGTTGCTGGTTCGTCAAGTATAAATAGTTCGCTTTTTGGTAAATTGGTGATTGATATTAAGGCTAGACGTATTGCCATTGAAGCAATTGTCTTCTCTGCTCCTGATCCCATTGATAATGGGCGAGGGTCATATTTTGGATGTTTAATGTAAATTTCCAATTTATTATCGATATTGTCAAAGAAAACCTCGAAATCAACAATTGTATTTAGAACAGAAGAAATCTCTTTATTTATAATTGGCAACATTGACTTAATAACCTGATATGAGACTCCGTTAGCATGCATTGCTTGTATGTACAAATCATAAGCAATAAACTCATTCTCAGCATCTACTATTTGTTGAATGTGTTCTTTGGCTTCTTCAATCAGGCGACGAGTGGTGCCTTCTTCCGACATTAGTTTGAGAACCTTCTTGTTGCATCTTTCGAGATCATTCATCTTCATGGATATGGTTAATTTGATTGCTTTAAGATCTCTCTGCAAGGATTCCAAATTATCGTACGCCTCTTGGTTTTCATAGTAGTGTGAGATCTTTGTTTTGATCTCTTCGATCTCTTTTTCCGTAAGAGCCTTTTTACTCTTGCTTGCCGACACTTCCGACTTAATACTTTTGATCTTAACTTCATTTGTTTTTACCTCTCTAAACTTTAAATTGTAATCTTCCAATTCAGCTTTTAAATAAGTGATATTGATAGCTTGTTTCTTCTTGTTGGCCTCTGTCAAATCACTCTCGAAGGCGCACAAAGTCTTCCGTGACTCTTCGATTAGGGTTCTTGCTTGTTCCGCTTCTTTGACAAATTGGTTATCGCGACAGTACTTACAATTTGGATCATATTCGTGATCATGTAGTAAATCGATTTTGTTCTGATAGTTGTCTATTTCCATCTTAGTTGAACGAATGTTCCTTTCTATAATTGAAATATCTTTCAAAAGACCCTTATGTTTTTCGATCTGGTCTTCACAAGTTGTGATATCAAAGTCTTCAATAAACGACCGTAATTGCTTTTGTAGACTCTCTTGGGCACTTAACCTATCAAGACCCTTCTCGATTACTTGTGAGGCTGTTGCAAGCTGTTTTTGCTTCTTTTTGAGGTCTTTTTCTAATTGTTTTATATCAATCGAATCGGTACCGACAGTTGTAATCTGATCTTTTATTACCCTTTGTTCTTCTCGAAGAACATTGATTCTTTTAGTGTGCTTATCACACAAATCTGCCTGATCTGCTATATCTTCTAAAATCTCAGATAACGCTTCTTGATTCCATTTTAACTTCTTTCTCCAATCGGTTGAGTTGAGGTGTTTTATTACGCCTTTCTTTTCTGCTGAGTCTTTCTTCGCTAATTTATGTTTCTCTTCGAACATTTTCAAATCTAGAAACTTTGCAAGAATCTCTTTGCGTTTTGTGGATCCCTCGTTAATAAAACCAAACGCATCCATCTGAGAGGCCATTGAAGTTATCATAAAGTCATTGTAGTTTCCAAATGTTTTACGAATAATCTCGTCTGTTTCGTTACGAGTGGTGCCGTTTTTACTCTCAGCGTGTTGTCCAAGTGCCCATTTAGTAAAATCCAATTCAGTTTTTACTTCTTTTGTTTCCTTGCCTCTTAGTTTCTTTTGGTAGGTTTCGAGGTTTCTTGTAATCTTGTAGGTATCATCACCGACTCCGATCTCAAGTTGACACTTAGCTTTGTCGCGATTTTGATTAACGATGTGAACATTTTTTCTCTCTCCTTTGGACGTAGTGTTAAATAAGCCAAAAAGTGCCGCATCAATGATACTGGACTTTCCAGAATAGTTTTTGCCGAAGATCCCAACAAGCCCATTTAGCTTATCAAAATCAATTTCATTCTTTTCGCCGTAGTTAAATAGATTGTTCCATTTCATTTTACGAAGTTTCCAAACAATATTTCTAGAAACATCTTCTGATCCTTTGATTTGCTTAGAATATTCCCGATTAAGTTCTAAAACTCTATCTAAGACATCCTTGGTAATTTCTTTATCGGAAAGAAATGCTTTGATATATTTCTCTTGAACATTTTGGTCTCGCATATTAATGTTCTTACCATCGTTTTGCACAACAGAGGATTCAGTGTACCCTGCCCTGTTAACAAAATTTATTGTATACGGATTCCATTTTGCATTTGCATAATCACATGCCATTCTTAATTTTACCAACGGTAGATTGTAGTTTGACACCAATCTGAGTCTAGCGTTCTTTGGTACGTTAACTTTTGGTAAAGTTCCGTCTTGATTTATCTCAACAGTATAAAATGGTCGAGGAGACATAAATAATCTTTTTTCAACACTAAATGTTTCTTGATCTCGGATATCCCACAAAAGATAACCCTTCATCAAAGACTCGCCAAAGTTTTGCTGAACAGTAGAGCCGGCATACCAAACTCGACCGTCCGGGTCTAACTTTTGTGTTTTGTGGATATCGCCCAACATAGCGTAATCGAAGTTTGTAAATATATTAATATCATCTTCGCCATTTTCGAGATTCCATTCTTCATTTATTTCACACCCCATGATAGCACCATGGTAAAGCGCAATGTTTACCATGGATTTATCAGTGGGAGTTACCCAATTGTCCCGATCAAACACAGAGAGGACATTTAGGCAGATCGAGTCTGTCAATTGGGTCTCGCCTGAATTCTTTAACAAAAACAAGTTTGGATGTTGTAGT
>MDTD01200724.1_pt1 | contig 18861 bp, 27 predicted proteins | sample 811221 | NCBI WGS metagenome assembly MDTD01 (sample SAMN05326646, study PRJNA326480) | marine metagenome | isolation source: seawater | place: Pacific Ocean: South West | collected 2011 | reverse complement strand
GGTGAACTCGGTGGACTTTGGAAGAACGTTGCAGGTCGTTATGAGATGACTGTTGATGGTGAGACTAAAAAGGTCTATGCCAAGGCAATCCTTAAAGACCCTGAAACCTATTTTACTCCTGAAGTGATGGAGAAGTTGGATTCCATTGCTAGAGAGGAGTTTAGTTATGGGAATTGACAAACTCTTCCCATGTTTTCCAATTCCAATTGAAGTGCATAACTTTCAAAAGGAAACTCATGATTTGAACGTTCAGTTAATGAATGACATCTATTATGAGTTGGAGAATAGTGGAGGAGTTGTTGCAAGCAACGTTGGTGGGTGGCATAGTGAGAGTGATTTGCACACAAGATTTCCTTCCTTTCAATCTTTAATGAATATTATCAACAATGCTTTAAACCAGTATTGTGATAAGCATGGATATGAAAGTGGACTTGTGTGTAAAAGGATCTGGGCAAATTTGAATCGTGAGAACGAATACAATATGCCACATCATCACGGTAACAATGCGATGACTGGGGTTTACTATCCAGTAAAGCAAGTTATTGGAGATCTGTATGAGTTTAATTACAGTGAAAATGTTTCTCTTCAATTAGGAACTTATGATGGTGAACAGGGTGGATGTCTAACAATTCAAGATCCTTCTTACGGTATGAAGACAAAGTTGAGGAAGAAAAAACAATATAAAGCTTTTACAGCAGATCACTATCATTACTATCCTGTTGCGGGCACTCTAGTATTAATGCCCTCATATTTGGTACATAGCGTTTTGCCTTTTCAGGGTGAAGGTGAACGAGTAAGTATTTCTTTTTCTTGTGATTATGGAGACTATTGAGCACACGATTCTAAAGAATCTTTTATATAATGAAGAATACTCCCGTAAGGTAATTCCCTTCATAAAACCTGAATACTTCCAAGAAGTATCTCAGAAGATTATGTTTGAAGAGATTGTTTCCTTCATCACAAAATACAATACACAGGTTACTGTCGAAGCACTTCTAATTGAGATTTCTGATAGGAAGGATCTCAATGAAGGCATGCTTAAAGAATTGCAGATCCTGGTTACTAATTTGCAAGATAGTCCTGCAGATCTTCAGTGGTTGTATGATACCACTGAGAAGTGGTGTCGTGATAGAGCAATCTATCTTGCTCTAATGGACTCCATCAATATTGCTGATGGCAATGATGAGAAAAAGAATAGGGATGCTATTCCATCTATCCTTAGTGAAGCACTAGCAGTCTCTTTTGACAATAACATTGGTCACGATTACTTTGCAAATGCCGACGAACGATTCGACTACTATCATCAGAAGCAGGACAAGATCCCCTTCGACTTGGAATACTTTAACAAGATTACAAAGGGAGGTCTTGTTAATAAGAGTCTTAATGTCGCTCTTGCTGGTACAGGCGTCGGTAAGTCTTTGTTCATGTGCCATATGGCTAGCTCCTGTTTGCTTAACGGACATAGCGTCCTATACATTACAATGGAGATGGCAGAAGAGAAAATTGCTGAGCGTATTGATGCAAACTTACTCAATGTTCCCATACAGGAGATTAGTGAACTTCCTAAGGTGATGTTTGACAGCAAAGTCACAAAATTGTCGCAAAAAACTCAAGGTTCTCTTATAATTAAGGAGTATCCCACCGCAAGCGCACATAGTGGACATTTTAAAGCACTTCTTAATGAGCTTGCACTTAAGAAGTCATTTAGACCTGATATTATTTTCATTGATTACCTTAATATATGCGCTTCCTCAAGATATCGCGCAAATGGCAATGTCAATTCATATTCGTATATTAAGTCTATTGCAGAGGAGCTTAGAGGATTGGCTGTTGAAGCAAACGTCCCTATCGTATCTGCCACGCAGACCACTCGTTCTGGTTACGGTAGCTCTGATGTTGACCTTACTGACACTTCTGAGTCCTTTGGTCTCCCTGCTACTGCTGATCTTATGTTTGCCCTTATTAGCACAGATGAATTGGAGGAACTCGGGCAGATTATGGTGAAGCAGTTGAAGAATAGATACAATGATTTGTCTGTCAATAAGAGATTTATTGTTGGTATTGATCGTGCTAAAATGAGACTGTATGATTGTGAGCAATCAGCACAGAATGATGTTCTTGACAGTGGTCAAGACGAAGAGTATGAGAATGAAGATAGAAAATCTTCCCGCAAAGAAAAGTTTGGAACCTTCAAGTTTGATTGATTATGAAAAGCATTAACCCTGAATTGATTGGTGATTTTAAATCCATTGAGTATCCTGCAAGGAGGCAGTTCCCTAGTGATGAGATCGTAGAGCGTTGGAAGAGTCGTGGACATCTTTATGTCAATTACACTGGACTTCTTCGTGAAGAGTATCGTGGAGTTCCTGAATGGACACATGATATTGTAGACTCGCTTAAGAAAAAATATATTACTGTTGATGATAAGTGGTACTTCATGAAAGAGACTTCTCTATCTCTTTATAATATGCCACCAGGAACTATCATGCCTGAGCATGAAGATACTTATCCTAGGTTTAGAGAGATCTATAATGAACCTGATATTAACAAGATTTGTAGGGTTTTGATCTTCCTTGAAGATTGGAAGACAGGACATTATTTTGAGTTAGATCAACAACCATATGTCAAATGGAAGAAAGGTGATTATCTCTGGTGGACTGGAGATACTACACACTTGGCAGCAAACCTTGGACTTGAGAATAGATATACTATGCAAATTACAGCGACTTTGGCATGAGGAAGAGGAGAGCAGTAATAGATGATCTTGTAGAGCAGTATGGTGATTACTGCTCTACTTTTACTTTTAAGTTGAGGTCTGGATTAGAAGGACAAATTCACAAAGAGGGATTTATTAATTGCTTCTGGAATAAGACTAGTAAATTAGTTTACATGCACATTGATAAGTGTGGAAGTACATCTGTATCCTCTGCACTAAAACTGCATTGTCCTAGCTTTATATCTCTTGATCTATTAAAGACGGATAAAGATCCAGATTATCTTGCAAAATATTTTGTTGAAAGTGGTCATACATTTTTTGCTGTAACAAGAGATCCTGCACAAAGATGGATCTCTGGACTCAATGAGTTTATGTGTAGATATAAACCACCTCTTGAATGGGTTGTTGGTCAGGTTGAGAAGGGCAAGTTTATTTTTGATGAACACACTGGTCCTCAAACAACATTCCTAAGATTGTGTCTTGAGAATCAAGGTAAAATTAAACTGATTAGGATGGAAGGGGATCTCTCTGTAAAAGTAAACTTGTTTATGAAAAATAATACAGAAGATTATAAACCATTTCCAGTTCCTCACCTTAGGGATTCTAAGTATTTTACTCCCAATTACAAACCGTTGTGTGCTAAGATATATAATGAGTATGTAGAACCAAACAACAAAGAGTTTTTGGATCTTTATGAATCGGATTATGAATTGTACGCAAAAGGTATCTGACCCCTTCCATTCTGTCGAGAGGTTTGAAGATACGATAGCGAATTTTTATGGTGCCAAGTATGGTATTGCCACTGACTGCTGTACTCATGCAATTGAATTGTGTTTAAGATATGAAGGATACGACAGAATAACATTACCAGAGCATACTTATATTTCTATTCCAATGACCTGCAAGAAACTTGGTCTTGATTGGAGATTTGATAATATTCAGTGGTATGATCAATACCATCTTGGTGGTACTAATATTATTGACGGTGCAGTTTTGTGGAGACCAAATTCATATGTCTCTGGAACTTATTTGTGTTTGAGTTTTCAATATAGGAAGCATCTATCTTTGGGTAGAGGTGGAATGATTCTGACAGATGATGATTATGCTGCGGAACAGTTGCGGATGATGACCTATGATGGACGTAAGAAGTATGTTCCTTGGGGTGATCAAAATATTAGTGTTATGGGGTATCACTACTATATGACTCCAGAGACTGCAGAGAGAGGACTTGAGGCATTTGACGAAGTAAAAGATTCATTCCCTCTTGCAATGAGTTATAAAGATTATCCATATCTTCCTGACATGAGTATTTTTAAATGAATAAACTGAAGGGACTTCCTCCCATCATGTACTTGAATTTGGATCATAGGACTGATAGGAAGGAACACATTGAAGGTCAATTTAAAAAGTGGGGCATTACTGATTTTACTCGGTGGTCTGCTTCTAGATTTTCCACTAAAAAAATTGATGAGTGGGGTCATAAGTTAGACTTGATGCTCCTTGCTCCATCTGACGCATCAATTGTAATGAATGAATTTACAATGATGATTGAGTGGTATGAATCTGGTATATCTGAGAACCTGCTCATCATTCAGGATGATTTGTGTTTTGATCTTGTTGAGTATTGGCCATTTGACTGGGAGACAATAATGAAGAGTCTTCCATACAATTGGGAGATTGTTCAGTTTTACCACTGCCATGATTATCAAATCAAGATGCATCTTCATCCTAGACAGTGGCATAGTTCTTCCGCTGCTATCTTTATGGTCAACAGATCTTTTGTTGAGAAGTTGATGAAGATACACCTTCAACCTGATGGATCTTTTAAGTTGGATCAAAGTCTTAGAGATCTTCAGGTTCCTAGAGAGTCTTATAGTAGTGATGACTTTTTGATTTATCAGGTCGGTAAATCTTATTCTCTTCCTCTTTTAACTTTGGATCCTAAGTTAGCAGTAGCACAAGACAATAAACAACAGTCAGATTCAGATTACGATCCGATCATTGCTGTTTATCATAATAAAATATATGATATTCTTGCCACTTCTTGTATTAAAAAATGGTGGGAAGAAAAGAGTTCTGGATATTCGGCGGAAGATATTTTATCTTGGGGTGATGCAATTCACGAAACTATGTTGATTCAATTACCTCGATATGATTACGTAGATCAGAACCATGAGTAATAATTCTAATACAGATGCCTCTTTAAAACTGAGGGGAATTCCTAAGATCATCTACAGGAATCATGACAGTGATGTAGAGAATAAAAAAGAAATTGAGAGTCAGTTCTTATCTAGGAATATTGTCGATTATCAGAGACACTCCAATAAATATCATGAAGTCGATTATGCCGATTGGTCTGGCATGATTCTTGATAAGGGTTTGGTTAGAACTCCTGATGAGTATGCAGAGTCTCTCAATATTATTGACGCTATTGTTCAGTGGTATGATTCCGAATCCTCTGAGGTTTGTATATTTACAGATGATTATATAGACTTATCTTTATGTGATTCGTGGATGTTTGATTGGCAGTTTTTATATCATCATCTTCCATACAATTGGGATTGTATTCAGTTAGGAGTCTCATCCACTAGATTTATTAAGATGCATCTCCATCCTTGGATTCCAAGTAATAAGTCCATGCATTGTTTTATGATCAGTAGAACTTTTGCAAAGAGGTTGAAGAAGTTTCATTTTATTGATGGTAAATATAGATTATCGTATCCCTCACCAAATCGATCCTTACTGTTTACTGATTATGGATTGCTAGATGCATTTTTTTATGATATTGGGATAACTTACACACTTCCTGTATTTGCTCCTAGAGTGGTGGATAAGCATAGTCTTGCATATCAAATATCATCTGATGCAATAAAATATTGGTGGAAGCATAAATCTGCTAAGTTTTCTAATTTTGAATTCTTCCATTATAATAAAGGTGATAAAGAATGGAAGATGGAAGTTTTATTTGATACTCAAGGTAGTAGACCAGAAGTATACATGGATCCTATGGAGGGGGTATTGTTATGGATTTAGATAACAAACTAAAGGGATTTCCAAAAGTTCATTTCTTCAATCTTGATAATAGAACTGATCGAAGGGACTGGATGGTGGGTCAATTTGAACACTATGGTATTGAATATGAACGTGTATCAGGAACAAAGTTTCTTGCTTCGGAGAGTAAGAAGTGGAAGCATCTTATAAAAGATATTGCAGATTACAAACTCCTAGTTCCCATAGCTGCAAATGCAGTAAGTCATCTTGACTTTCTAAAGAATTGGTATGCTACTTCTAAAGATCCATATGTTCTTCTAATGGAAGATGATTATGATATTAGATTAATTGACTACTGGCATTTTGATTGGCAAACTCTATTGGATAGATTGCCTTATGACTGGGACTGTCTTCAAATGGGATTTGAGAACCCAGATGGAATGAGATTTCATTTACATCCTATTGAAGCTGCACATGATTTTGGACCAGTTCTTTTAAAGCGATCTTTTGTTGAGAAGTTGCTCGATCTTCATTGTGTTGGAGATAAGTACAAATTAGTAAATACTGTTGCTAATGCTGCGTGGAATAGACAAACAGACGTTGCTGGTTCTGGAACCGTTGATTACTTTATGGTTCATACTGGTAGAACGTATTGTCTACCTTTAATTACCATCAATGCTAACTTTGGTAGTTTTGAAAACAATAGTATCATTCAAAAATTCTATAGAAGTGAAGGTGATATTCTTGCTAGGAATACTCAGTATTATTGGTGGCAGCATGAGAGAGATCGATATACTCTGGATGAGTTCTTTACCTATGGAACTTTTAGACACGAATCGATGCGTTTAATGCCCAACGGATTCCGCACATATGACATCACTGGAAAGTCATATAAATTATATGGGGAATCATACCTTGAATTTTTTAGAGGATCATGAATTTACACGATAAGTTTGCTGGGGTTCCTACCTTTTATTATTTTAATTCCGATACAAGTGCTCCATTGCATAAGCACATGGAACGGAATTTGATCAATTTGAAGGTAAAGAATTATCAGAGGGTATCTACTTCCAAGTATACCAATTCCAATGTCAATGATTGGAAGGATTTGCTTGTTAATAGACCTAAGTATAAACTTCCAATTGCCACAGCAGGGTATTCAATATCAATTCTTGAATTCTTAAAAGATTGGTTCGATAATACTGAAGAGGATACATTAATCATTAGTAGAGATACTATAGATTTTGGAATTGTAGAGCACCTGCATTTTGATTGGAGTTATTTAATGAGTAGACTCCCATATGATTGGGACTGTCTCATGCTGGGATTTGAGAATTTAAATTATATTCCATTCTATCTTCATCAAATTTTGCCAGCACATACATTTGGCACGGCACTTCTTAATCGGAGGTATGTAAAGAAGTTAATTAAAATACATTGTGAGGGAGACAAATATAATCTGTCAAACTTCAGCGCCAATAAAAACTTTGGACTAGCTTCGGGAACACCAGATTATTTTATTGGACATTGTGGCAAAACTTACTGTGTACCAATATTTCCAAACCACACAGATTTCTTTGCTAAAGATACTAAAAAATATCAACTTGTCAAAGCTTGTAGATTAGCTTACTATGACTGGTGGAGGGGAGATAAAAAAAGATATCAGATAGATGAATTCTTTACTTACGGTAAGGCAAATGATAAGGGAATGTTGAAAAAACTCTCAACGTATGCACGATGAATTTTAATAATAGATTGAAGGGATTCCCTCATGTTCATTATGTAAATCTTGATAATCGAACTGACCGTAGAGATTACATGGAAGAGCAGTTTGATTATTGGAAGTTACCATCAACAAGAATATCAGGATCAAAATTCTTAGCATCAAATATTACGGACTGGATATCTGATTATATTGTTGGAACTGTAACTGGAGTGCCTGCATATGCAATTGGTAATGCAGTAACTCATCTTGAGTTTATGAAGAAGTGGATCAATACTAGTGATGATGAGTATCTTCTTTTGATGGAAGATGATTATGATCTTAATTTATTTGAGTATTGGAACTTTGATTGGGAATATTTAATGTCTCGACTCCCATATGATTGGGACTGTGTGCAGTTGGGATTTGAATCTACAGAATTCATACCATTTTTTCTACATCCAAAATTGAGACATTCGTACTTTGGTCCTGTTCTTTTACAGAGACATTATGTTGAAAAAATATTATCCTTGCATTGTTACAAAGATAAGTATAGACTGAATTGTCAGACTTCAATTCAGGGATTCAGTGGTAATGCAACTACTGTAGATTATTTTGTGGGTCACACTGGTAAGACATATTGTATTCCATTGATAACAACAAATACAAAACTACCTAGTGCAGAAAATAGTATTCAGATAAACAGACCACACCATGACAATTCTAGATATGCTTACTATTATTGGTGGATGAAGAAGCATCTGAAATTCTCTCTAGATGAATTTTTTACGTTTGGAAAACCAAACGATCATAAAATGGTAATTTTAACAACATGACTTCAACAAATGAATGGGATCAACTTAAAAAAGTAATTGTTGGTGTCGCTGACTTTGCAAGAATACCTGAGATGGATAAAAGTCTTAGGACAATTAACTATGCTGATAGAGATCAAGTTGATTCAGTAAAAACTGGACCATATCCTCAGAAAGTTATCGATGAAGCTAATGAAGACCTTGAGACCTTCTGTGAATTCTTGCGTGGGGAGAGTGTAGAAGTCCTGAGACCAAATAGAGAACCAACTGATTACTATAATTATTGTCCTAGGGATTCAGTATTCATTCATGGAGATCTTGTTGTAGCAACTCCACAACCATTAAGATCGAGAGTAGGTAATTGGAGGTCATTCAAGCACCATCTCAAAAATGTTGTGGAGATGCCATGCTCATATCATGATGGATTATATAATGAACGATGTATTGGTAATCCAGATATACTTGCTCTTACTGAACTGACACCTGCATTTGATGCAGCTAATGCAATTAGGGCAAATGAAGATGTTCTGTATTTACAGTCTAATAGTGGTAACGCTGCAGGAGCACATCTACTTCAAAGTCTTTTGAATTCTGATGCACATGTATCTATAGTTAAAGATATCTATACATATGTTCACATAGATACTACCATTGCATTCTTGAGAGAGGGATTGATGATGGTTAATCCCACTAGAGTTACTGATCCTAGGAAGCAGTTACCTCATCCTTTTAATATGTGGGAGATTATTGCAGCACCTGATCCAATTGACATAGGATATTATCCTGGGTATAATAATGCTTCGGAGTGGTGCAACATGAATTTATTCAGCGTGTCACCTAATCTGGTTGCTCTTGAAGAACATCAGCATCCAACTAGACGAATATTGGAAACATATGGAATTGAGTGTGCTATGCTGCCTATGAGGCATCAAAGAACTCTTAGTGGAGGATTCCACTGCGTAACATTAGACTTGGAGAGAGAATGAACATAGGATTTATTGGCACAGGGAAACTTGGGGGACCAGTATCAGAAGCAATGGCCGAATCTGGCAATCAAATACATGCTTATGATCCTGCTGGTGGAGAGAATCTTACTGCAACTAAACTCAAAAGTGGTGGATCTAGAAAGTATTACAAATCCATCAAGAGTGTTGTTCAAAAGTCTACTATAGTTTTTGTTGCCGTTCCTACACCTCATAGTGAAGAGTATGATGGTAGTCTTCCATGCATGGATTTAGAACCAAAGGATTTTGATTACACTATACTCAAAGAAGTTCTTACCGAAGTTAACAAATATGCGTCATTACAGCAGCAGGTAGTTTTGATCTCTACTGTTCTTCCTGGAACTATTAGAGAACAACTTCTTCCCTTGGTGCCAAATTGTACTCTCATTTACAATCCATATCTTATTGCTATGGGTACAGTAAAGGATGACTTTAAAAATCCAGAGATGATAATGATTGGAACTGAGAATGGTTTATCTACAGATAACATTTTGTTCAGGTCATTACTTAAATTGTATTTGGGTTGCACAGAAATTATACCTAGAGGTAAAGCAAGAATAGAGGATTGCGAGAGAAATGTAACGGAAAAAGACCCAGAGTTTTTAAGTAAGTTTGTTACAGGAACTTATGAAGAGATGGAATGCGTTAAAGTCTTTTATAACACATTCATTAGTAGTAAAATCTCTTTTGTAAATATGATTCAAGACGTTGCAGAACGTCAAGGGAACATTGATGTTGATGTTGTAACTAACGCTCTCACTAGTGCATCTACTAGGATTATTAGTCCTGCATATATGAAGGCGGGAATGGGTGATGGTGGAGCATGTCACCCTAGAGATAATATTGCCCTAAGGTATCTGTCTCAAAAATTAGATTTGGGATATGATATTTTTGAGTCTGTAATGCGATCTAGAGAACAACAGGCAAAAAATCTTGCCGAGTTCCTGGTCAAACTTGCAGAGACTTGTAGAAGTCCCATTGTCATTCATGGTAAAGCATACAAACCAAAAGTGCCTTATGTTGATGGTAGTTACAGTCTCTTGGTTGGACATTACATTGAACAGCTTGGTGAGAGGGTTCGATATGTTGATCCATATACTGGCGACAAGTGGAGTGGTCCAGCAGTCTTCTTACTTGCTCATAGCGTGAGTACAACTTATAGGTATTGGGATAAACAGAATACTGGAGATGAAGTCTATTGTGACTTCCCATTTGGTAGTGTTATTGTTGATCCTTGGAGGAAGTTCAAAGCACCAGATGATGAACCATTGGAAGTAATTTATTACGGGAATACTAGAGGTAAAGCAGATCATGACTCTCAGCAAAATAACACTATTTGAGATATCTTCATTTAGATATTCTATTCCAAATTGGGAAGAGAAGAAAGCAAAACTGGTAAAAATGTTGGATAGTGTGGAGTATGAATGGCATATGTGCTCCACAGATTTTTATACATCTGATGGTAGAGCACCCTATTTTGATGAGTGGTATTCAATCATGAAAAATGATCTGGATAATGTTCTTCCGCACCTTGGACTACATTATCATCCAAAAGAATTTTGGCATTTGTGGTCACAAGAGTATAGAGGAAATGAATTCCATGGTCCTCACAATCATGGAAATGCTGTCTTGTCTGCAGTTTTATACTTGGATCTTCATCCAATGGAACATGGTGGAACAACATTCTATGCTCCTTTTGTGGAACCACTTATTGGAACAGTTGCTGACGTAACAGCACAAGTTAATGAAGGAGATATTTTGTTCTTCCCTGGAACTCTTCTTCATGAAGCTAGAGCAACCCTCTCTGAAAAAAAGAGGAAGATTATATCTTTTAATATTCCAATTAAACTGTTTAACCCATGCTAGCAGTCAAAGATTTATTTTCGATTAAGATTATAAAGTATTCTATATTAGATTGGGAAAGTAAAAAACCAAAACTTCTTGAGATGATTGATAAATCTCATAGTGCATGGAATGAATGTGATACAGATTACTTTACTAGTAATGGAAGAGCACCTTACTTTGATGAGTGGTACTCTCTTTTAGAGGAAGATTTAAATGAAATAAGATCTAAAGTTCCATTACCATTTAAAGGACCAGAAGAGTGGCAACTTTGGTCACAGACATATAATAAAGGTGATTATCACTCTCTTCATAATCATGGATTGGGTAATATGTCCGCTGTGCTACATGTTGAATTTGATCCAGAGGAACATATGTCAACGACTTTTTGTTCTCCATTCCCAGATCCATTTTTTGGTAGAATAGAGACTTTGGGTTTGACTGATGTTCAGGAAGGTGATATTGTACTGTTCCCTGCGATGCTTGGTCATGAGTGTAGGGTTCAGCAATCCAGCAAACCAAGAAAAATAATGTCATTCAATATTCCTATTGGATAGACAATTTGTCAGTTTTAGAGTAAACTACTAGTAAATTAAATTAAAATTATGACTGTTGATACTGAAAAGTATGTCGAGTTCGTCAAGCAAACCACCAGTGCTCCTAGTCTGGACTATCCTGTAATGTCTGCTCGTCTTAGTGAACTTGAGGCGAATGGTGCTAATGTGACTCAAATGATGACCGCTGCTTTTGGTCTGTCTGCTGAAGCAGGTGAGTTTACTGAAGTTGTCAAGAAAATTGTCTTCCAGGGCAAACCTTACAATGAAGAAAATGTATTTCACATGAAGCGTGAACTTGGAGATATTATGTGGTATGTATCTCAGGCATGTATGGCACTAGATATCAGTATCGAAGAGGTCATTCAAATGAACTTTGAAAAACTTAGTGCTCGTTATCCTGAGGGTGCGTTCAGTATTGATCGCTCTGAGAATCGTGTGGAGGGAGATCTATGAAGGATCTTAAAATTCCATTCGCCATTGTATCCTTCCTGTTGGTTCAGGGAGCGGGTGCAGTATGGTGGGCATCTCAAGTTGACGGAAGAGTCAGAACTCTTGAATCTGAGAGTTTAAATATTGCTAGAGAAAACCGTAGGTACATCGAACAAGTAATTCAACCATCCTACGGGATCAGTAAAAATTGGAACAATCAATACCACAATGAGTGGGTACTAAAAGGAGGATGGAAATGATTAACATTGAATTGGATGTAGTTACAGCAGCAACAGTTCGGGATGCTTTGTTCCGTTCTACGGCACAAGATAGTTATGAGTTCCCCTCTCAGAGAACTGCTGCAATTCGTGAGGCAATCGTGGTTTTGGATAAGGAAATTGAAAAGGTAGTTAGTGCTGAATCATAAATATAGAGAGTCTGGCATATTGTAATGGCAAAAGAGTATAAAGTTAGTGTATCTCTTCCACTATCAAAAGACTTGGTAACTAGAGTTCTTAAGAGAACTAAGTTCAAAAATCTTGATGAGTATCTAAATGCAAAACTCCAGGAAGATCTGGAAAGATTAACTTGATACACTTATAAATATTATTATATCCTGACAGATATGAAAAAGTTTTCGCAATTTATTGACGAAGCAAAGTCTCTTGCCTCAATTCAAGGTAAGAGACTTGGTTTGGTGCCTGATGGGCATGGGTCTTTTCATGACAAAAAAACTGGTGAATTTATTGCGAAAAACGTTGGCGGTAAATTAAAGTTTTATAACCAAAACCAAGTTCTTGGTGCAACCGATCCACCACAAAAAAGAACTTCAAACAATCAAAGACCAGTAGCAGCACAAACTTCTAAAATTAAGAAGACAAAAAACAGTGTAACTACTGAAGTTCCCGAACAACTTACTCGCGAACAAGAGCAAGAACTTAGAGAAAAGTATATTGCTGGTGAGATTTTTTGTGAAGGATCTTTTGTCCATAACATCAAGACAGACCAGATTGGAAAGATTGTCCGTAGAGGTACAAATCATCTCATCTGTGTAACATCTGAAGATGATATGTTCAAGTCTTGGATTAGAGATGTTCGTGAATGGACTGAAGTATCGGGGGTTCCTGCCGATCAAAGGTTAGTCGGAACGGATGCTCATAGAGAGTATGCCATGATGATGACGGGCACCAAGAAAATTAAGAATTTCATAAATAAATACAAGGCAAAAAAGAAGCACTAGAGTAATGGCAAACCTTAAGCATGTTGTCTCTGATCTTCATCAGGTATATCTGGCGGAGATGGAAGCAAAGATTAAACCTCAGTTAGATAAGTCTTCTGCATCTTCCAGCGGATCAGATGGCGGTGAGAAGAAAGATAATTCTGCTGGTGGTGGCGGGGACAATGTTCAGAAGGCAGCAAGACAACTTGCCTATGACACCAGATATAAAGCAAGAAGAGAAGGTATTCCTCTAGAGAGAGCATTTACTCAATCTGTTCAAAACTCTAGCGCACCTGCTCCTGTTAAGGATGCGGCAAAGAGTCTTCTTTTTTCAGGCGAGAAGAAGGAGTCTGTTGAGATTGATGGATCTATTGAAGAAGCAAGAAAGGGTGATAAAGAAAAGGTTCGTGTTACTCCTAAGAAAGGATATGGCGATACCAAAGGATATGTAAGATTTGCTGATGCTAAGAAGAAGCATGAACTGAGATCAAATCCCCAGATTCAGTCTGTAACTCCTACGGATCATGGCGATGCTTATGAGGGTGAAGGTAATAAAGGTAAGAAGGACGATAAGAAAACGTCTGGCAAACTTGATCCTGTCGGCAAGGAAGACGGTGATGTCAACAACGACGGTAAGAAGGATAAGACCGATAAGTATCTGATGAAGCGCCGTAAGGCAATTGGTAAGGCAATCTCTAAGACCAAAAAAGAAGAGTTCTCTAACTGGAAGGCAGATCTTGGTATCGAAGAAGAGACCATGGTCGAAGTTGCTGGAGAAGAGAAGCCAAAAAAGATCACTGGTAAAGGTGTAAAGAACAAGATTGAGATTCATCCTGATCTCAAAGAAGGCATCGGTAAACTCGGTGGCGAAGTTCTTGAGGTTGAAGAAGTTGAAGTAGATGAGGTCTACAAGGGCAAGCACGGTCAGTCCGATAAAGAGTATGCTGCTTCTCGTTCTCAGGGCGGTAAAATGATCTCTGGCGATGACAAGAGATCTGGTGCTGAATACACCCATGGACGCAGAGTCAAGGCAGCAAACCCTGGTATGCAACCTGATGTGGGTGGCAAGACCAAACCCAAGTCCCAAGGTAAAATGGACAAGGGCACCAGGGCAGACCTGATGTATCGCAAGGCAAACCTCAAGAAGGAAGAGACTATTCATGAGGAGAAGCCTTATGAGAGACTTGATCGCTTGAATAAGGAGAGAATCGCTAAGCAGAAGGCAGCAAAAGATGCTGAGACTGCAAAGAGAGACAAGCGTATTTCTGACTTCAAAAAGTTCAGAGAAGGTGAGCGTGCTGCGGGAACTCGTCATGATAAGATTCTTGACAAGTGGCAACAGAAAAAAATTGCTGCTGATAAAGCAAAAAAGCAGTAGGCGAGGCAGCACAACCTAGTGCTTCCTCGCTCAGAGCAAAGCAGCAAGACACTGAGCGTCAGCAAATGCAGAATGCGAGAGTTGAGATGGAGAAATCCAGATCAGCTGCAGGTCAATCTAAGATCAAAGCAAGAAAAGATGCTGAAGATCTTAATGCCAGAATTCGTTCTGTTGCTAGTGAAGAGGCTGGTTTAGATGAGCGTACTCGTTACGCTAAAGAAACTGGTAAAGACTTCAAGACTGGTAATCCTTCTGAGAAGGGTGGAACCCGTGACGGCAAGAGTGCGTTTGATAAGGTCTCTCGTGAGATGAGAAAGACTGGTGGCATGATGTCTTCTAGAAAGAATGCCATTCAACCACAAGGTAAGAAGAAGGAAAAGGGTAAGAAGGGTTATCAAGGTGTAACACCTGTTGATAGAATCAAGAACAAACTTGCCCAAAAGAGAAAGCCTAAACCAGATCCATATGGGTATGGTCAAGGTCGCTATCAGGGTGACTGATTAAAAAATCATTAAGTCTGCTATATAGTCTGTATAGTAGACTGAGGTTCATCATGTTAGCATTCTTGCTCCCATTAGCATCAAAAATTATTACTGATGCTGTATCAAAGATTCCTGAGAACGAGGAATTGGGCGAAAAATTAATCGAAATTTGTCTGATGATTCTTGGCAAAGCAGTCAAGTTGACCAAAACAGACATGGATGATCAACTGCTTGAGGCGGTATCGGCAGCGATCAGAGCACGTTCAGAAGAATCCGCTGAGTGATCCCAGGGGAGCATTGCTCCCCTCTTTTGTACGGGATGGTTTTTATAAATAAAAAAAGGTAACTGAATTTTACGGACAGTAAGACATGGCACTCTGGGGAAATAGTGATAACGTAACCTCTGCAGGAACAGTAACCCTGAACTACGCGACTGGTATTTGCACTGGAGGCGGTACAGCCTTTGGCGCAGCGGGTAGTGCTCAGGAAGGTGATGTGATCAGATTCGGTGATCGCAGCGGTACTTATTTTGGTGATGCTGTAATTGTCAGCATTGCAAGCGCAACTCAATTAACAATTGGTTCTACTGCAGGACTTAGTGGTGCAGCGATTGCTGCTACCTCGTTCACCGTCTCGCAGTGCCCTGTCAGTTCTATTGGTGATGTCACCTATAGTGAAGGTGCTTCTGGTACAGAAGACAAAGCAATCTATGGCGTTGCTGCTGCAGGTTTGACTAATACCGCAGGTTCCAAGTATGAACTTGATCATGGTGGTTGGGTTGGTGTTACAACCTATGTTGACCAGCATGGAGAGTTGAGAGTCAAGAAGGAAGTTCTTGTTGCGATGTCTGGCATCACAACTGGTAACGCTCCTGTATATGACACCAACCCATTCTGATAGTTAGATATAATATGGTATGCAGTTTAATGAGTTGAATGAAGATAACTTCCTTCTTTTTGCAATAAAAAATTATGAGAATCCTCAGGCGGTAACAAAAGAGGACTTTGATAAAGACTTAAATCACTTTAAGTACATAAAGAGATTGCTAAAGAGATATAGGAATACTGGTCAGTTGAAGACCCATCTTCTAATAAATCATTTTATAGTTCTTTATAATATTTTTGGAGAAGCAGCAACCCCAATGCTCTTCTACAAAATTGAGAGAGACCTATGGGATGTTATGAAGACATTTATTATTTTTTTAAATCGTCTTCCAGAGTACCCTAAGACATATATTCATGACATCCCAGTTGACATTTCTTGTCTGTCCGAATTAAGGAAGGTTTATAAAAATGAATCCTCTTGATAAGATAATTGGAATTGTTAGAACCCTAAAGGAAGAGGGTGGACCTACCATGGCAATGGGCAACGGTCAGATTGCTGGATCTTCTGAAGCAGGTGATAATCCTCCTGTAAGAAAGAAAAAAAGATATATCTTCCAAAGAAATACTCGAAAGAACTGGACACCTAAAAAAGGGCAGTAGGATGGCATTTGGACTTGGCAAGTTAGCAGTTCTGGAGTCAAAATTAGATATCTATGAAGACTTATCCAAAGAGATGCTGGATAAGTTAGAACGTGCTGTAGGTACAATCTCAGAGAATAGTAATAAGATTGCTGTTATTTTAGAACGTCATGAGAATAGATTGGATGAAGGCGATAAGTCCAATCAATTGATTGTCAAAATGATTGAAGAGATGAAGGAAACTCATGACAAGAGTAATGGCATCCTTCATGACAGAATATCTCAATTGCAGAAGAAGGTAGATCAGAATGCCAAGTTTGTTGTGGGAGCAGCAGCAGTAATTGCAACCTTTGTGACAGTTCTGCAAGTGGTTCCACCAGTGATAGAAGTATTAACATCAGCTCCAACTCAAGTTAGCGTTCAAAAATAAATAATCATGGTTTAACCACGAACCATGAAACGAAATAAGAACTCGCTGTACTACTTCCAAAAACTATCAAACTCTGTCTATATGTGGACAAGCATTATGACGGTTTGCTTACTGGATTTGGATGTTGACAGTAGGTTTTGGGAGTGTTAAGATCCCCACATAGACACCTAAAATATGGACTTTGTTGACGTTAGGTTCATCAACCTGATATCTGGTCGCCTGTCAAAATTTAAGAGAGTCAAACCCGACCTCTACAATTTCAGGTGCCCTATCTGTGGTGACTCTGAGAAGACTAAGAATAAAGCTCGTGGTTATCTTTATAAGATAAAAAATAATACCAACTACAAGTGTCACAACTGTGGTATTAGTTTGTCCTTCAATAATTTTTTAAAGCAAGTCGAACCTGCTCTTCACAAGGAATATACACTTGAGAAGTTTAAGGAGGGACACGCTGGTAAAAGTTTTGTCACTAAGGAACCTAAGTTTGAATTTGAGAAACCAAAATTTAAGAAGAAATCTAAGATAGGTTTACCAAAAGCATCTGCAAATGTGGATGCCAAGAAATATCTTGAAGATAGAAAACTCGATCCAGATAAATTTTATTATACTGATAGATTCAAAGCGTGGACCAATACAAAGGTCAAGACTTTTGATGACGTTACTTATGATGAACCTAGGATTATTATTCCTTTAATTTATCAGGATGAATTGATTGGATACCAAGGAAGATCACTTGGTCCCAGCAAGGTTAAATACATTACCGTGATGCTTGATGATGACGCACCAAAGATCTACGGATTGGATAACATCAGAAGAGATGCTCCAGTCTATGTTACAGAAGGACCATTCGACAGCACGTTCATTCGCAACGCGATTGCTATGTGCGGAGCTGATGCTAATATCGATAGTATCGGGATTGGCAGTTGCGTGTGGGTTTATGATAACGAACCCCGTAATAGAGAAATCGTCAATCGAATATCCAAGGCAATCGATTCTGGTAAGTCGGTAGTTATTTGGCCAGATAGCGTAGATGTCAAGGACATAAATGACATGGTAATGTCTGGACTTGACGTTCAAAATCTGGTAGAATCAAACACATACAGTGGATTACAAGCAAAGTTAAAGTTTACAAACTGGAAAAAAATATGAGCAACGGCATTAAGGTAGTTAAGCGTTCAGGGCAAATTGAACCCATTGACCTAGAGAAGATGCACAAGATGGTTGACGCCGCTTGTGAGGGTCTTGCAGGTGTCTCTGCGAGTCAGGTTGAGATCCAGTCTGGTATTCAGTTTTATGATGGCATCACAACGGGTGAGATCCAAGAGATTTTGATTCGCTCTGCAAGTGATCTCATTGATTTGGATCATCCCAATTATCAGTTTGTAGCAGCACGTCTCCTGCTCTTTTCTGTAAGGAAATCTGTCTATGGGAAGATGCGAGATCTCCCAGATCTTCTTTCCCACATCAAAGAGTGTGTAAAGAGGGGTATCTACGATCCAGAAGTGCTAGATAGGTATAGTTGCGATGAACTTGAAAAAGTTAATAGTTATATTGATCATCACCGTGACTTCTTGTTCACTTATGCGGGTTTACGTCAGGTCGTTGACAAGTACCTTGTGCAAGATAGAAGCACTGGAAAAGTTTACGAGTCACCACAGTTTATGTACGTGATGATCGCTCTAACAATCTTTCAAGATTACCCTAAAGAGACGAGACTCAACTATGTACGAAGATACTACGACGCAATCAGCAAGCACAAAATCAACATTCCCACACCTATCATGGCGGGAGTGCGAACTCCACTTCGACAATTTGCTAGCTGTGTTCTTGTTGATG
>MDTD01053988.1_pt1 | contig 18863 bp, 17 predicted proteins | sample 811221 | NCBI WGS metagenome assembly MDTD01 (sample SAMN05326646, study PRJNA326480) | marine metagenome | isolation source: seawater | place: Pacific Ocean: South West | collected 2011 | reverse complement strand
AGTGTTCAGTTTTAGGCGTGGAAAGATTATCAAATGGAGTTTCAGTAAAAATTAAGGCCGGTCTTTTTGAAGAAACATTGTCAGGAACGCACCTTCTTATCGCTGCTGGAAGAAGGCCCAATGTGGATTCCCTTGATCTTGAAAAAGCGGGTATTCATTATTCTTCAAAGGGTATCATGGTCGACTCAAGATTGAGAACTTCAAACAAAAGAATTTTTGCAATTGGGGACGTGATAGGAGGCTATCAGTTTACTCATGTGGCCAGCTATCACGCTGGAATTGTAATACAAAATGCCTTATTCCGTTTGCCTAAAAAAACAAATACAGAGTATATTCCAAGAGTTACTTACACCTCACCCGAATTAGCTCAAGTGGGTTTGACTTTATCTGAGGCAAGAAAGAAACATAATAATATTAAGTCTCTGTCATGGAAATATATGAATATTGATCGGGCTATTGCTGAACGACAAATCGATGGGTTAATTAAGGTGATAACAACAAAAAAAGGGACTATTATTGGCTGTGGTATTGTTGGAGCACATGCCGGTGAATTAATTCAAAGCTGGGTTTTAGCTATATCAAAAAAAATGAAGATTAGTGAATTCGCAACAACCATCTCACCATATCCAACTTTTGGAGAAATTTCAAAAAAAGTTGCTGGCAGTTTTTATACTGATACATTGTTCAGCGAAAAAACGAAACGGTTAGTTCGGTTTTTAAAGCTTTTTTTTTAATCTCCCATTGCTACACCCTCTCGGCGAGGATCTGAGCCACCAAAAATTCTTTTGTCTCTCACCCTTATAGCATTTAATCCGCTTGTCATGACACTTAATTTGATGTCATGACCTAACGTTTCTAAAGCCGGTATTAGTTCTTCTATTTTTGTATTTGCTTCAAGCTCTGTTTGTCCATTGCGATTAACAATATGGGGTAAGTCAATAGCATCTTGAATATTCATATCCCAATCGAGGGCAGCTACAATAGTTTTGGCTACATATCCAATTATTCGTGAGCCTCCTGGCGAGCCAATCGCGAGAACAACTTTTCCATTGGCGTCGATCACCAAAGTTGGTGCCATAGAACTCAAAGGACGCTTTCCTGGAGCCACGTGGTTTGCTACTAGTTTGTCATCTTTTTTGGGAATAAATGAAAAATCTGTCAATTGATTGTTTAATAAAAATCCGTCTACCATTAAGCGTGAGCCAAAGGCACTCTCAATGCTTGATGTTAAAGAAACAGCATTACCTTGGCCATCTATTACACTAATATGAGTAGTTGACATGCTTGTGTTGCCATTTCCAGGAGAGAAATTCCAAGATTGATTTAGCTCGAGGTTTCCGGGAGATGCTTTCCCAAGTGTTTTTTTGTTTGATATTTCTTTTGCTCTAAGTTCGAGATAGCCGGGGTCTAGAAGTCCCGCAGATGGGACGGGAATAAAGTCCTCATCAGCGATGAAAAGATTTCGGTCTGCAAAGGCTAGTTTTGAGGCCTCTGCAATTATATGAGCCGCCGCTGGATCAATCTGGCCATCCTTATTTGGCCGCATACTGGGTAAATCGAAGGATTGTAAGATACCTAAAATTTGTAATGTAGTTAGTCCACCTGATGAAGGCGGACCCATGCCACAAATGAGCCATTGACGATAGAAAAGGCATACCGGTTCACGCTTTTTTGATTTGTAAGTAGCCATGTCTTTCATATCAAGACCACCAGGATTTTGATCTATTTTTTTAACAGCATTTACAATGCGTTCAGCAATAGCACCTTTGTAAAAAACATCTGTACCGTTTTTGGCAATTTTTCGAAGTGCATCAGCAAAGGTTGGATTTTTTAATTGATGGCCAATACCATGTGGTTCGTTCGTTGAATTGTAAAAATATGCTTTTGTTTCGGGAAATTTTTTTAAATATTTTTCTTTTAAGAGAAGTTTATGAAGCCTAGGGGATACAGCAAAGCCCTTTTCAGCCATTTCAATTGCAGGCTCAAAGAGTGTCTCCCAAGGTAAATTTCCATTGTCAATATGAGCTTTCTCCAACATGTGTAAAAGTCCCGGAACACCAACTGATAGACCACCTACAGTTGCGTCAAAAAATTTTTTTTCTGTTCCATCTTCGTTTAAAAACATTCTAGCGTTTGCCGTTGCTGGGGCTGTCTCCCGGCCATCGTAAGTACTAATTTCACTACTTTTGCCATTAAGGTGTATCAAAAAACCGCCACCGCCAATTCCAGATGATTGAGGTTCAACTAGATTGAGGACCAGTTGAGCAGTGATAGCGGCATCTGTTGCATTTCCTCCCTTTCGTAAAATATTCAGACCCGCTTCAGCCGCAAGTGGATTCGCCACAGAAACCATCCATTTTTCACCCTCCACTATTGTGTTTTTTTCTGCCTTTAAGGGAGTTTCAATTATTTCGAGTTTGAGGTTCTCCTTTTTTTGGTTCTCCACTGCTAATTTATTCGTGAATTGTTGGCAGGCACTAAGACAGGCCAAAATAAGAATGGTTTTAAAGAAGACTGAAAATTTGTTCATCATTAACTCCTCAATTATATACTCATATGCTACCCTTTGAGGCGCGCCAAGAGAATATATTATTATGTTGTGTCATTGTCAGATAAAGTCATGGTTGAAGATTTAATAGAAACATTAAAAGAGAACAAGTTAGCGTGGATGCTAGGCTTATTTGCAGGTGTGCTTTTTTGGGCTTTTAAGGCACGCTTTCATCGTTAGTTAAATTACATTAAAATAAGTAAAAAATATTACAAATAAAATAAGGAAATGTCGATTTGAGCGCCAACACAAAAAAAATAAGAAAAACCGTTACTGATATTTTTAATCAAAAGGGGGGTACACCTCTGGTCTGTTTGACAGCTTACACCTCTCTTACAGCAAAATTATTGGATAACTATACGGATTTACTTTTAGTTGGGGACTCACTTGGAATGGTGCTTTATGGCCTTGATGATACACTTGGCGTTACTGTTGAAATGATGATCGCTCATGGCAAAGCGGTAATGAGAGGATCTAATAAATCATGCGTGATAGTTGATTTGCCTTTTGGGTCATACCAAGAAAGTTGTGAAATAGCTTTTAGAAATGCTGCTCGCGTAATGAAGGAGGTTGGATGCGCAGGGGTTAAATTAGAGGGAGGGATAGAAATGGCTGAAACTATCTCTTTTCTGACCAAGCGCGCAATTCCTGTTTTAGCCCATGTTGGTCTTTTACCCCAATCAATTAATACCGCTGGTGGGTATCGATCTCATGGTCAGGAAGATGAGGAAGCAAAACAAATACTGAATGATGCTATTGCAGTGGCGGATGCAGGTGCTTTTGCTGTTGTAGTTGAAGGTACTGTCGAACCATTGGCTCGTGAGATTAGTGAGTCTGTTCACATTCCAACCATCGGTATTGGTGCTTCACCAGCTTGTGATGGTCAAATTTTGGTGACTGAAGATTTAGTTGGTTTGTTTTCAGATTTTACGCCAAAATTTGTTAAACAATACGCGGATCTAGGCAAACAAATTGGTAATGCTGCTAAAAGCTATTCAGAAGATGTTCGTTCTGGGATTTTCCCGAGTTCAGAGCATTGTTTTGACTTACGTGGGAAACATGAAAAAAAATAACGGGAATTTTATGAATGTTAGACATAATACGTCACGTTGTTGACCTGCGTGAACGTGTTGCTCATTGGCGTCGACAAGATAAGAGTATCGGGCTAGTTCTGACTATGGGAGCGCTACATCAGGGACATTTAGCTCTCGTCAAAAGGTCGCTCAGAGCTTGTGATCGTACCATAGCAACAATATTTGTTAATCCAAAACAATTTGGACTTGAGGAAGATTTTGATAAATATCCAAGAAGTGAGCAAAACGATATAGCAAGTTTCACGGATGCGGGCGTTGATTTATTGTTTGCGCCAAATAATGAAGAAATGTATCCAAAAGGGTTTTCAACTCAGGTAAAAGTAGGGGTGTTAGGAGATATCTTGGAGGGAGTTCATCGTCCAAATTTCTTTGACGGAGTGGCGACCATTGTCTCTAAATTTCTTATTCTGACTAGACCAGATAAGGCTTTTTTTGGTGAGAAAGATTATCAACAACTCATGATAATAAAACGCCTTGTTTGCGATCTTGAGATATCGACGTTGGTTGAAGGTGTTGAAACTGTGAGAGAAAAGGATGGTTTGGCTATCTCATCCAGAAATATTTACCTAAATGAAGAAGAGCGTCTTTTGGCACCAACTCTTTACAAAACAATATTGGAAGTTTCACACCGAATTAAGTCAGGTAAAGAAATTAATAAACACGAGTCCTGGGGACGGGAAAAACTCCTTAGATCTGGGTTTTCCGATGTAGATTATTTAAGTGTACATGATGCTGAAACTTTTAAACCCGGTTTCAGGGTGGGGAGCCCAGGAAGGGTCATGGTAGCCGCCAAGCTGGGCCATACCCGATTAATTGATAATGTTGAAACATAAATAATAGTTTGCAACATTTTACAGCGTGTATATGGTTTTATTGAATAATCTTGTATCTTTACTCCAATTAAAACATACCTTGTTTAGTTATCTTACGATGGTAAAGGTTATAATTTGGGCCACAACCATCTAGGTGTCTGTCAAATCAGTTTTTGAATTGTTCATTATCTAAGGTAGAGATGGACCTCATTAGTTTTTGAGTCATTACTTGTTTTACCAGACATGGCAACCCTTGAAGGTGGAAGACCCATATCAATGAGTGAGCGCAGAACACCCTCTGCAAAGCGCTGGGCTTTGTTGGAGTTTAGAGCAATACGTGCCGGGCCTCCTGCATTTGGAGCAACAGCTACGAGATCAAAAACTGCATCGGGACGGCGCTCTAAAACTCGGCTAACCGCGGCATACAGTGCCTGCTGATAGGGTATGTCTGGCCGGTCAAATCGGATCACAACTAAAGGACGACGCCCTGCTGTATTTTGTGCTCTGGCAGGGCCTTGAAATATTGAGTTGCCAGCAGCTGACACTATAGCCTGGTTTGCAAGGCTTGCTCCGTATATCTCGCCACCCTTTATACCAGCGGACAAAAGATTTAGATTCGAACGCTCAGTTGCGACATAATTAGTTTGTCGTCTAACATCCTCTGCTAATTCTTTCAAAAGGCGTTCAATCAGAACTACTGTGCGGTTCACTTCATCTTCTAAAATCGCTAATTGTTTGTGGTCTTCATCAACTGCTCCAGAAACACTAAATGCTGCACGAGTTGATTCTGATAAAAAAGCAGACATCGTGGAGTCGGAAGAAACCGCAGTGGCAAGTTGGTTAAGTTCAGCGGTATCAGTGCTAATTTTTTCTAAGTCGTTCCCTGCATTATTAAACTGCTGCACTAAAATTGGGTTTCCAGGTGTGGTGCCAACTTGCAAGCGTGTATTTATTCCAGCAACCGTGTTGTGGTAACGTTGAGAATCTTCAACGATACGGGCACGCAGTTCTTGCAATGACTCGTTGTGCTTCGAAATAGACATTTGTAATCTTTTAAGCTCACCACGTAGCTCTGTTACCTTTTTACCAACAAAGGTACCAGTGTTAGGACCGGGCGTAACGCCCTGCGGCTGAAAATTTGTTTTTCCTAATTTTGGTTGAGCAGTTTGAGGAGGAATTTTTTGAGTTTGAGTAGCAACTCTTTTGGGTATCGAAGTAGCCGCCTGTTGAGTCGAAACCGTTTTGTTTGTTTGAGCTTTGACGGATTTGCCCGCCGGGTCCTCACCAGTTAAAGATGGCCAAAGCGCTTCTTCGGTGAAAGAACAAGCAGATAAAAGCAGTGTCGTAACAACGACGAGTGCACTGAACCGCGATGATTTCCAGATTATTGAAAATTTCATTTTAGCAACTGAGCCTTTGCTTAAAAAATTGATGCCAGTACTTAAACTTTGAGATAGGCTTTTTAAATAATATAACGAACCGTGTAATAAATCAAAAAAAGTTCGCCCCCTATTTTTTATTTTCAGGATCTTACTCAAAGGATGAGGGCGCGACAAGGACAGATTTACATTCATTCGTGAGGGGTTGAAAAGGAAGGCTCTAAATACTTGCTATAAAAAGGCCTTAGGAGTAGTGTCGCCACCCTTCATGAGCTGTAATTTTTACCTAAAATAAAGGTACGAAGCGCCCGTAGCTCAATTGGATAGAGCATCTGACTACGAATCAGAAGGTTGGGAGTTCGAGTCTCTCCGGGCGCGCCAATATTTCATTAAAATCAATTATTTACAGGATATCAAGTAATGTTTAATCTTGGAATATACGACAAAGAAAATGAGTAAAGCCTCAACTAGTAATGTTTTTATTTCACCAAATAAGAGTATTTTTTTCACTTCAGTATTGCATTAAATTTTAAGCAGATCTTTTTTTATTTTATCAGAGAACATAAAATTTTTTATTTTTTAATGTTGGAGTTATTTATTGAAATTTATTTTTTTAATTTTATTTCATATTATTCTCTTTTTTTAGTTTGTGGGCACAAATGTACTTAAATTTTACATTTTATAGAAAAAGAGACTTTTCGTTACTAAGGTGAGATTATTGTCGGTTGTGATCAAGCCTTTGTTGAACTTTAGTTTTTAATTAAAATATGCTATTCAAGAAATTATGTTAACAAAAAATTACAATTTGAATTTTTTATCTATTTATCTCTGCGTTTTCTGTTTTTTGACAATAAACCAGTCAGCGATTGCGGGTGCTGGTTCAGGCAAATTTACAAGAACAAAGCAACCTTATTGGTCTGTTGGACAGTATAATGACGCTCTTTCAGATGCATGTCAGAGGCATAGTTTTAATCAAAAGAAAATACAAAATCTTAATATTGGTTATTCGGGTGCGTCAGGTAAAGGAGTTACTGGAATAGCAACTAGAGAATGGAATTTATATGACCCCAGAGGCCTTGCTGAGGTAAATATAACATATCATTTTTTCAATGACGGTTATTCAAATTGTAAGGTTTATGTAGCCCGATTGAGAGCGGGCAAGTAAGTTAATTCTATATCAACGAACCTTATTTACACTCTTTTCCCAGTCTAAAGTCGGAATAGTTGATGGTTTATCCATTGTGCTACCATGTGTTTCGCTGAGTTCAACCTGAACTCTAGTCAAATTCTTTCTAGCAACTATTTCGAGCCGCTCCGCTCTCAACTCAGTATAAACATCAAGCGCTTGACTAAAAGCATTTGCAGAGTCTTCAAGGTGTTTTTTGTTGTTTGAGAGTTTGCCAAGTAAGAAGAGCCCAGAACCTAAATTATTTTGGGTTGAGGCCCAGATTATTGGATCGTCGTCTTTTCTTCTGATTTCTAGTGCTCCGCGACTGGCTTTTACTGCTTTTTGAAGCACCTCTGCACTGTGGAGTTGTTCGCCAAGGACTTGGGCGGCTTGTGCAAAATTATTCATTACATCCGCCCATCTTGTTGGGAACTCATTTCGATTGAATACCTTTAAAGCTGCCTGAAATGCAGTAAGTGATTTTTTTAAAATCTCTTGTTCACCAGTTTTGAGATCAAGCTTGTAGAGCACAAGCCCTAAACGGTTTTGTGCCGAGGCCCATTGAATTGGATAAGAGTCTCGCCTAAAAACTTTTAAACAGGCTTCAAAAGCTGTAGCGGCTTGACGAAGTGTTTCTTCATCAATCGTACGCTCGACCAGTGCTTGTAATGATGCACCTAGATGTTTTTGAGTCAATGCCCAATCTCTAGGATTTTTTTCTCGTGAGAGTTGTTCAAGTGTTGCACGGTATGTCTGTACAGCAACCTGATATAAATCTGTAGTGCCTCGGAGAAAGGCTAGTGTTGCTACGGCGTTTCCATAGCACATTTGGATTGAGGTACGCTCATAGTTGGTCAGTTTCTCAGGCAGGTTCTGGACCGCCGACATTGCAGCATAAAGAGCGTCAGATAGCGCCTGACTAAGTTGCATTCGTTTGTTCTCTGCTTTAGTGGCAATAACTGATAAAGCGACTGCCTGTAATAATTCTGAGAGGCCAGAGTCAAAATCTACCGGTAAAGTTAAAACTGTCGAGGATAGCGGAAAACCCGGCCTGTCTAGGTCATCCGGATTGGCAGGAAGAAAATAAAGATGAAGGGTTGTCTGTGGTTCTGGTATTTCACCATATATAATTAGATCGCTATTTGAATTAAGGAGCGCATCTGAGGCATAATTACGTAGTTTCATAAAACGATCATCTGGATGAAGATCTGAATCAATACTTAAATTTTCTTTTTGGGCTTTTATTTTGATATGTGAGCTTGTTTTCAATGAGCGGATAATATGATTCTGCTGGGTTTCAGCAATATTTTGTTCCTCACTAAGTAATGATAGAATTTTAATTTGTGCGCGATTTGATGTTTTATCAACACTATCTGTAAATTTCTTAAATATATTCACAACAGAAAAAATACCAGTTTTTTTTCGATGATTCGCTATTGCTCGATTGGGGAAGGAGAGGCGCTCGTTTGTTTGTCGTATGCGATTTATAAGTTTACTAGTTATACTAACTGAAATACCCGTTTCGTTATTTAATGCATCTATAAATTTAGTCCGAGGAATCTCCTCAACAATAATATCGCCAACAGCAACTGCATTGGTGGTTCTCGCACTTCCATCAATTATACCAACTTCACCGAATATCTCTCCAGGGCCCAATAAAGCTAAAACAACAGGTCCACTTTCGCCAGATTTGGTGATTTCAACACTTCCCTGTACAACGATAAATATTGAGTCGGAAACTTCATCTTCCCGAAACAGTACATCATTATCTTTAAATTTTCGCTCGGACTTTTCCAATAGGACCTCGCCAGAATTTCAAATTATATACTTAATATTTGTTATTTTTTTATTTAAGTTGCGTCATCAAAGATAAAGTAAATAAACTTTATGCATGCTACTGCTAATGGGTAAACAAAAGATTGCTATTCTTGAAATAGGAAAAATAAAAGACTTATTCCCATGAATAGAATGTAATTTGAAATAATCTAAGTATGAGGAAAGTAGTTTGGGTACATTTTTTTCTTGGCTATTTTGATTAAAATGAGTTTTTAATTGTCTGGAGGGATAAAAGTCTCAGGCATATCTTCCTGGGGCGTTTCCACATAAATTGAGTGGCTTGGGAATGCAAATGCGGTGCCCGAATTTTCGACTATTTCCTTTATGGCATATGCTAATTTTTCTTTGATTTCAAGCCATTCTCCCGTGTTGGTGGTTTTAGTAAAGCAGTAGAGCATTAAATCGATTGAGCTATCTGAGAACTTATCAATCCTGACGTATAATATGGTCTCAGGTGGTTTTGCAAACTCTGAATTTGTCAAAATATATGCTTCAATGCTGTCGCGGATAGTTCGGAGTTGATCAATTGAAGTTCGATATTCAATGCCTATTTTCCAGTAAATACGTCGGTGGGTCATATCAGAGAAATTTGTTACCGCCGAGTCAGAGAGTTTTGTATTTGGAACAAACACTGGAGCCTTATCGAAGCGTTCAACTACGGTAGATCGAAAACCAATAGTTTTGACAATGCCTTCAACAGTCCCTTCAACTTCAATCCAGTCACCAGTGTTAAAACGTTTTTCAGCTATAATAAGTATACCTGCTATGAGGTTTTTGAAGAGATCTTGGGCACCCAAGGCAACTGCAACGCCGAATAAACCCAACCCGGCAAGAATTGGACCTACTTGAATACCCCATATTTGAAGGATAGTGGCTGCTCCGATAAATATGAAAGCGACCTTAATTGCTTTGACCAGCCACTCTACCATTGCCAAAGTGAAAAATTTTTCTAGGCCCCTCAGAAAAAGACTTAGTGGATCTACAAGTTTGAGTAAGGCCCAGAAAATAGTGAATGCAATCAGTGAACGGATAATATTATCACCAATGATAGAGAAAGTTCCATGGATATCCAGATACTCAACAACAAAAAAGAACCCCATAACAATTGGTATGAACCGTATCGGATTTTCTAAGGCCTCAATTGCGTTGTCATCCAAATTTGTACCAGTCTTTTTGGTTAAATTCTTCAAAGAAGACAAAATAAAATGAGTGAATAAGCGACGAAAGATAAGGAATATTAGAAAAATACCGGCGGCTGTAATTAAGCGACCGAGGTCAACACCCGAAATGCCAGTTTGCCAAACGTCAACCGTCAGTGCCCAGAAGTCTTGAAAAATTATTGTTGTGTCTTTCAATATTGCTCTCCTAAAGCCCTAATGTTTTCTTTTTATAATCTTAGTGATCATAAAAGTTTATTTTCAAGGTTTTCAATGTTTTGTGCTTCAATGATTTGTTTCGCTAAAGAGTAGGAAAATCCAGAGCGTGCGAAAGCTGCATATTCTTTATCTATCTCACTAATACCATCATTTTTTTTCCGATAGGGACCAAATTGTCGTTTTCGAGCAAAAGATAGTGCTGCAATTAAATCTGGGTTATTATTATTAGAAAATAATTCTTTTAGAACATTATTAATTATTTTTTTTGAAATATCCTTTTTATACAACCATGACCGTATGTATTTAATTGATTTTCCACGTCTATTCATTTTCAATGCTTGCGTCAAAGCGTAGCATTTATCATCAAGTATTCCTCTTTCGAGATAATGGCGTATGAGTTTATCAACTAGCTCCAAAGATGCTGTTATGTCGGTGTTATGATATTTTGATGCACGCAAAATTCGGCGTTTAAGCACTTGCCGTAGATTTTCTGAGGAGGTTGCAAAACGTGCAATATGGTATTGCGCAGCTCTTTCAATTGAAGAAGCAGTAATTTTACGTGGGACACTACGTCGTCTTTGATTTTGCACTTTTGGCACTGTTGGCTCGAATTTAATTTGTTTTGATGCTAATTTTTACATTACATAAATATTAAGTAATAACAAAGGGTACACGATGAGCAAAATGGTTTGGGCAAATCCTGAGAGTCATAATTGGCTCGGAGTATGGACATTGTACAAACGTGAAGTTAGACGTTTTGCCAAAATTTATACTCAGACAATGCTTGCTCCAGTGGTTACCACGCTATTATTTCTTGCAGTTTTCTCTTTGGCTATTGGTTCTAGGGCTGAGAGTCTTGTCGGCGGTGTAGTTTTCTTGGAATTTCTCGCTCCTGGTCTAATCATGATGGCCATAGCACAGAATGCATTTGGCAATACGTCATCTTCCATTGTCATAGCAAAGATACAGGGTAATATTGTTGACACTTTGATGCCACCCTTTACTCCTGACGAGTTAACGCTGGCTATTGCACTTGGCGGAGCAACCAGAGGTATTGCAGTTGGGCTCAGTGTAACATTCGCAATGAGTTTTTTTGTTAACCTTCAAATACAAAGTGTTTATTTTATTATTTTTCACGGTTTCATGGCTTCACTGATGCTCTCATTACTGGGTTTAGTAGGAGGTATTTGCTCAGTAAAGTTTGATCACATCGCTGCTGTCACTAATTTTATAGTTACGCCACTCTCATTCTTATCTGGAACATTCTACTCCATACAACAATTACCAGATTTGGCACAAAAATTAGCTCATTTTAATCCTTTTTTTTATATGATTGATGGTTTTAGATACGGGTTTATTGGTACCTCTGACATAAATCCATTTCTTGGAATTGCTGTTATGATAGGAGCAAATTTAGTTTTATGGCTTATTTGCCGGCATTTATTTAAAGTTGGATACAAGCTCAAAGCATAGTTAATGCACCCATTTTTTTGTGATCTTGGTTGACATTACCATAGAAGATTCAGATACTCGCTCGCTTTCTTGGAAGACTGGCATTCGCCAGCCTATTTTTTTTGTGGGTCCCAGGAGGGTTAACTGTGATTTCGGCTGTTATGCCAACGTATTCAAGAGTGGATATTTCATTTGAGCGTGGTGAGGGCGTTTATCTGTTTGATACGACTGGTCAACGTTATCTTGACTTTGCCTCGGGTATTGCGGTCAATGCACTTGGTCATTGCCATCCACATTTAGTAGAATCTGTTCGAAAACAGGTTGGCAAATTGTGGCACACCTCAAATTTATACAATATTCCGGGTCAGCAAAAACTTGCGAAACGGCTGGTGGATGTAACTTTTGCTGATAGCGTTTTTTTTGCCAATTCAGGCTCAGAAGCTGTTGAATGCTCACTTAAAATGGCACGTAAGTATCATGATGATAATGGCAATCCACAACGTTATCGAGTAATAGCTTTTGATAATGCTTTTCATGGACGCACACTATCTACGATCGCCGCTGGTGGCCAAGAAAAAAGTCTCGCGGGATTTGCACCAAATGTAAAAGGTTTTGATCATGTTCCGTTTGGAAGCCTTGGCGATGTTCTTGGAGCCATAACAATTGAAACCGCTGCAATTTTGGTTGAGCCCATTCAAGGAGAAGGTGGCATTCGACCTGCAGATGCGGAATTTTTGAGAGGTCTTCGTAAGGCCGCTGATGAGCATGGAATACTTTTAATTTTTGATGAGGTTCAGTGTGGAATGGGACGAACTGGTAAACTGTTTGCTCATGAATGGACTGGAATTTTCCCAGATATTATGCCGATTGCAAAAGGCTTGGGTGGAGGTTTTCCGGTTGCTGCCTGCCTAGCCACAGAGAATGCAGCAACTGCTCTGAGTGCTGGAAGCCATGGATCGACGTTTGGGGGGAATCCGTTGTCTATGGCAGCAGCAAATGCGGTTTTGGACATCATGCTTGCGCCGGGGTTCCTTGAGAATGTTGATGAGATAGCTAAGAAATGGTGGGAACTTTTGTGTGATTTAGCATCTACTTACCCTGGAGTTATTGAAGAAATTCGAGGATCAGGTTTAATGATTGGAATTAAGTGTAAAACCGATAGCGCAAAGATGATATCTTGCTTGTTTGACGGTGGAATGTTGAGTGTTGGTGCAGTGGGAAATGTGGTGCGCCTTTTACCCCCTCTTACTGTTGAAGAAAGCCATATTAGTGAAGCGATGAAGATTCTGAGGAAAGCGTGCTCAAAAATTATAGAGGATGCAAAAAATGCCTGAGATAAAGCATTTTCTTGATTTAGATACTCACGACACTGAGACACTCCGCACTATTCTTGATAAGGGTGCTGATTTCAAACGTAACAAAGTAAGATCACAAGCTTTACTCGGGAAAATACTTGTTCTTATTTTTGAGAAGCCATCAACACGTACGAGGGTTTCGTTTGAGGTCGGCATGCATGAACTTGGTGGTCAGGTTATTGTTCTTGAGGGTGACTCTTGTCAATTAGGACGAGGTGAGAGCGTTGCTGATACAGCGCGGGTTTTATCACGATATGTAGATGCTATTATGATCAGAACAGATGATTCTGGTAAGCTTTTTGAGCTAGCCCAAAACTCAAGCGTGCCTGTGATTAATGGACTTACTGATGATAGCCATCCCTGCCAATTAATGGCTGATGTCATGACATTTGAGGAGCACATGGGACCTATCACTGGACGAAAAGTTGTTTGGTGTGGTGATGGAAATAACGTTGCCAAATCTTGGATTCATGCAGCTGTCCGTTTTAAATTTTCTTTGAGTTTAGCTTGTCCCAAACAGTTAATGCCCGATTCCAGAGTTTTAATGTGGGCAAAATCCGAAGGTGGAAATATACATGTTACTGATGATGTTCGAGAAGCTGTCAAGGGCGCGGATTGTGTTGTCACAGACACTTGGGTATCTATGGGTGATGATGCGAATGAGTCTCGTCACAATGTTCTGTTGCCATATAGAGTTGATGAGCGGCTAATGGCATTTGCTAAGCCAAATGCAATTTTTATGCACTGTCTTCCGGCACATCGAGGTGAGGAAGTAGTTTCTGAGGTTATTGATGGGGCAAACTCTGTTGTTTGGGATGAAGCTGAAAATCGATTGCATGCACAAAAAGGGATACTCGCTTGGTGCATGGGCAATTGAGTTTTTTTGAAGTTTTGACTGAGCAATGACTGTATTTAATTTAACACAAAAGTTGTTTTTATTTTTAATTATGATTTGTCATTGAAAAAATTCGGTGAGAATTAATGCAAAATACGGAGTAGAGTTTTGGCTAATAGGTTCATTCCAATTAAAGTATTGTTTTTTTTTGGTATTTGCTTTTTTTCTTTAGTAAGTTGTCAGACCAAGTTGCTAGCACCCATTTATCCGGAATTGACGTTTCAGCATTTGAAGCCTCTCAAGTTAGATGTAGCTAATCTAGTTATAACAAATGCATATAAATCACCATTAAAGGCGCCACATGTTGAGCATTTGTTACCAGTGTTACCCTATAAAGTCTTGAGACAATGGGCAGATGATCGTGTCCACCCAGGAGGTAAGAATAATATCGCACGATTTACTATTATTGAAGCCTCGGTAATTGAAATATTATTAGAAAAAAAAACAGGGGTAGTTGGATTTTTTACAAAAGATCAATCGGAGCGTTACGATGCTGTGCTTGAGGCAAAACTTGAGATAATTGACGACGTAGGTGTTCAAATGGGGTTTGCAAGTGCACGTGTTTTTCGTTCTGTAACAGTCAGAGAAGATTTTAGTATTAATGAGCGTGAACAGATTTGGTTTAGTCTGATCGAGCAATTACTGACAGATATAAATTTAGAACTTGAAAATAAGATTACACAACATCTCTCTCAATGGTTATATTAGCCACGCCAGAAAGAGCGGCTAAAAAGAATAATCACAGTAAAAAGCTCTAGTCTGCCCAAAAGCATTCCACCAGCAAGAAGCCACTTTGCGGCATCAGGAATAGACTGAAATGTTCCTGAGGGGCCGACTATTGGACCTAGCGCTGGACCAACGTTTGAAATCGCAGTGGCGGCACTTGATATAGCAGTTAAGTAGTCTAGCCCAAGCATTCCGAGCCCCACGGCTAAAAGTGCAAAACACGCACCAAAAACAAAGAAAAAGCTTAATACAGAAACAATTACGTCATCAGAAATTGGCCGACCATTATAGTATGGTATGAAGACACCATGTGGCTGCAATAAATGATGCAATTGAGTTCTTGCTGCTGAGTAAAGGACTTGAAATCTAAAAATTTTTATTCCACAAGTTGTGGAACCGGCGCAGCCACCTATAAACATGATAAAAAAGAATACAGGAACTGCAAAACTTCCCCATTGTGAATAATCAGATGTTGCGTATCCCGTGCCTGTAATAATTGAAACTACATTGAAAGATGCATAGCGAAGAGCTTGGACTGGCTCTATTCCACCAGAAAACCATAACCAAGATGTGATTGAGAGTATTGCAATTGCTACGATTGAAATAAACCATTGCACTTGCGAGTCGCCCCATAGTGCATTGTAACTACCTTGTAATGTTTTCAAGTAAAGAATGAAAGGAAGGCTCCCAATAATCATACCAATGGTAGCAATCAAGTCTATAGTCCAGTTTTCAAAACTTCCAATCGAACCATCCGTTGTTGAATATCCACCGGTCGCAATAGTTGTCATTGAGTGAGCTACTGCGTCAAATCCAGACATTCCAGCAAACCAGTATGCGGTTGCACAAAGAAAAGTTAAGCCCAGATATATTAAAATAATGGTACTAGCAATTTCAGCTGCGCGGGGTAAAGCCTTTTCAGATTGATCAGATGACTCAGTGCGGAAAAGTTGCATACCTCCAACTCTTAACATTGGAAAAATAGCTATGGCCATCACAATGATGCCAATCCCTCCTAGCCATTGAAGTAAAGCACGCCATATAAGTACACCTTTTGGAGTTGAGTCCAAGTTGGTTATCACAGTTGATCCAGTAGTTGTCACACCTGACATCGCCTCGAAGAAAGCATCTGTGAAACTGAGTTGTAATTCTGAGAAAACAAAAGGTATGCAGGCAAATAATGTCAACGAAATCCAGCTTAAAGTAGTCATTATAAAGGCTTGTCGCACTGAAAGACGAAGCCCTCCAGATCTTGATGTTAGTGTCATTGCACCACCAACAAAAAGGGTCACACCCGATGAAATAGCAAATATTTGCCAATCAGTATTGCCAACGAAGGCGTCTACTATAGCTGGAATGACCATACCAATAGATAGGGCACAAAGTAAGATGCCAATAACCAAAAAAATGGGTCGATAATCCATCATTTGAGGATATATTTCCTGTAAATTATGAAGTGAGAAACAATATCGCAGTTTTTGACAATTTCGGTAAAGTTTAGATATAAAACTTGGAAATTAGGTCAAGCCACTAATACCAGAACTAATACTACCAACCATCGATAGGAATTCTCTTCTAGTTGAGGGATTGTCTCTAAAAGCTCCAAGCATTTTGGAGGTTACCATAGCAACGCCGGGTTTGTGAACCCCACGGGTTACCATACAATGGTGAACAGCTTCAATAATTACTGCAACCCCTTGAGGTTGAAGAACATCGTTGATGGTATTCGCTATTTGTGATGTCATTTTTTCTTGGATTGTCAAACGTTTTGCATACACGTTGACTAATCGTGCGAGTTTAGAGATGCCTACTACTCTTAATTTTGGTAAGTAGGCGATGTGAGCTCTACCAATTATTGGCGCCATGTGATGTTCACAGTGAGACTCAAATTTGATGTCTTTAAGTAATACTATTTCATCGTATCCTTCAATCTCCTCGAATGTGCGGTTTAAAAGGTCCTCTGGATCACTACAATATCCAGAAAAGAATTCCTCATAGGAGCGAACTACACGAGCAGGTGTATCAAGCAGGCCCTCACGGTTAGGGTCATCACCGGCCCATCGAAGCAGTGTAATTATCGCAGCCTCGGCTTCTTCTCGTGTTGGCTTGGAAGTTTTGTTTTCAACTAAAGTGAGTTTATCTTCTTCTCTCATCTTAAATACTATTTTAAATTTTCAAAAAGTTATTTTTAATGTGGGTTATCATTTCATGAAATCAAGCACTAGTGAACTGCGCTACCTTCATAAGGACTATCCAGAGAAAATGTTGGTATATTAATTTCAAAGTTTTCTCCATCTTTTGAGATCATTTGATAATTTCCACCCATAATGCCAGAGGACGTGGATAATGGTGTACCGCTTGTATATTCAAAGGATTGCCCGGGTTCTAATACAGGTTGCTCTCCTACAACACCATCTCCTCTTACTTCTTGGAGGGTGCCTAGCGCATTGGTAATACGCCAATAGCGTGATATCAGCTGAACTGTTTGTTTACCATTATTTTTTATTACTACGTGGTATGCCCAGAAATATAGCTTTGATTCTGGGTCAGACTCGTGATCCAGAAAAATTGGATCTACAGTGACGGTGATCTCTCTTGTGGTCTCAACGTAGTTGCCCGACGAGCGAGTATTCATGAGTGAAAAAGTATCTCCAATTACATAAAATCGAGGTTAATACTATTGTTTAAATTCAACAATGGCCACTAAAAAATTTGATTGCTAACCCACATTACATGTTGCTCCACCCAGTACGCAAAATTTGGAACAGTGTGGGTGATTAAGATGAACAGTTTTAGAGGATTCACTCAAGTTATAACCTAGTTCAAATTTTTTATCATAAGGAAGTAGGGTGCATGGTACAATTGAAGGTTCAATATCACCTTTTCTCTTTACAATCATTCGGGAAGTGGCACACATCATTGTTCCTGGAGTTACATCGAGAATATCCCAACAATGAGCAGTAATTTCCGGAACTTCCATTGAATTGTCCATTTCTGGAAATAAGACAAGGGAGCTTTTTTTACTAGCGTCAATGGGTATCCTTTCAGATTTAAAGAGGTTGGCATAACCAGCACGGGTCTGTTCATCGCTCTCATTCCAGCATGCGCGCCCTGCAATAGCCAAGTTAAAACCGTGAGTTGCTAGCCAGTGAATGCCCCTCAGCATCGGAGCCCAGGTATTTGGACCTCTTATTAACTCATGTTTTGAACGCGTATAATGATCGATAGATATTCTAATCGTTAATTTACTTCCGTAGAGTTTCTTTATATGCAAGAGCTCCTTAAATTTGTGGTGCATGGGTCTCATTGCATTACTCAAGACAAGAACCTGATAGCCCTGACTGAGCGACATCTTAATCATTTTTATTAGAGATTTGTTCATGAATGGCTCTCCACCTGTAAAGCCAATTTCTTCAATTGGAAGTTCGTCCTTTTTTGCTTCATCAAGGTATCTTTTTACTTCTTCTATAGATAAATACACCAGAGCGTCATTTTTAGGTGAAGATTCCATGAAGCAATTTTTGCAAGCGATGTTACACAGGCTCCCAGTATTAAACCATAGTGTTTTTAGATGGGTAAGCTCAACAACTGCGCGCTCATCTCCCTCTGCGGTAAAATTCGGATGATTAAATTTTTTAAGGCCTGCAGAACTATCTAATTGTGGCTCGATACTGGGCATTTTTCCCACTCTCTCTAATTAATAATTTAGTATACCATCATAGTCTCTCTCTAATATTGTTAGTAGAATTTAATCTTCACCAATCAATGTTTCTATTGTTCTTGTTGAAATTCTATGACCAAAAGATTTGTACAAATTGAAATTCGGTTCAGCGTAGATACTCTCAATTTCATTGGGCACTTCTTGAAATTTCTCTCGATACTCTCTCTTCACAAAGAATGCATTTGCTCCTGTGGCAGCATTGCAACAAACTGGAAAGTAGTCAAATTTTTCAAATAAATCATTGAAAGTGCATAACGAAGCGCCGTAGTAATCTGTACCATCCCAGACATGGTTCTCGTCGTAATTTATTGAAAAACGCATTGGAGGTGGAAATTTTGCGTTGTATTCAACAATAAAAATTTTTGGTTGAATTTTTGATGTCAATAGTTTCTCTACAAAGAAAAAATCATTTCCATCTAAATCAAGGGATATTAAGTCAATATCTTCTACGCCAAGTTTTGCTATACCATTGTCATAAATATTTAAAATATTACTTTTTGT
>MDTD01117976.1_pt1 | contig 18868 bp, 10 predicted proteins | sample 811221 | NCBI WGS metagenome assembly MDTD01 (sample SAMN05326646, study PRJNA326480) | marine metagenome | isolation source: seawater | place: Pacific Ocean: South West | collected 2011 | reverse complement strand
TGAGCGATGGCGCGTAGATCCGCTTGAGATATTGGACAAGCCATGAATCGCCTCGTTCGCGACCGGAGAGATTGTTTCTGAGCAGAAGTCTGCAGAGTGCGGGGGTCAATGTGAGCGCGACAAGAAGCGAAGCGAGTATGGAGACCATGTAGGTCAGCGCGAGTGGTCGAAAGAAGCGTCCTTCAAGTCCCTGAAGAAAGAGCAAGGGGATGAAGACCATCACGATGATCACCGTCGCGAACACCATGGCCGGTCTGATCTCGTTGCTGGCGTCGAAGATCACATCGACAGTGGGGCGTCTTCGATCATCCGGCAAGGCCTGATTCTGTCGAAGTCGACGGTATACGTTCTCCACATCGATGATGGCATCGTCGACCAGTACGCCGATGGCGACAGTCAATCCACCGAGGGCCATCACGTTCAGGCCCATGTCCATGGCATCCATGGTGAGCAGACCGACCGCCAACGATACGGGAATAGCTGTCAGCGTGATGATCGTGGTCCTGATGTTCATGAGGAACAACATGAGCACGATGGCGACGATGATCACGGCTTCGATCAGCACGGTCGTGACGTTGCTCACAGCACGGTCGATGAAGTGGGATTGCCTGAACACATCCCGATTGAGCCGGATGCCTTCAGGGAGCGTGGGCTCGATCTGGCCGAACAGCACATCGAGTTGTTCTGTCAGTGTCAGCGTGTTGGTGCCGGGTGACTTCTGAATCGAGATGATCACGGCCGGCATTCCGGCTTCCGAGCCTTCGCCTCGCTTCAGCGCGGGACCAAGCCGTACATCAGCCACCTGTCCGATGGTCAATGGGACGCCATCCTCGAAACGGATGATGGTGTTGGCGATGTCCTGGGTACTCGTCACTCGGCTCTGCTGACGAATTGGAATCTCGAAGCTGCCGGCGGAGGGCAGGAGTCCGGCGCTGTCTGTGCTGTGGGCACCACCGGCGGCCTGAACGACATCTGAGATGGCGAGATCGTATAGGCGTAGCTTTTCCTGATCGACATTGACCTGATATTCAGGAAGCTCTCCACCGATGGCGACGACCTGGGCTACTCCGGGGACGGCGAGGATCTTGTTGCGAAGATCGAATTCCGCAAATGAACGAAGATCCATCGGCGTGGCTTCGCCGTCGGGAGAGGACACCGAGATCAGCATCACCTCGCCGGCAATGGATGTGATCGGTGTGATGAACGGTTCCACATCGGGGGGGAGTGTCTCCCGCACGCTCGTCATCCGTTCGGATACGAGTTGTCTCGCGTCATAGAGATCGGCCCCCCAGTCCAGATCCACCCAGATGATCGACAGGCCGATGGCGCTGGCGCTTCGGACACGGCGGACACCGGTCATCCCGTTGACAGCGGCTTCAATCGGAAAGGTGACGTACTGTTCGACTTCATCTGCGGCAAGCCCGCCGGCTTCGGTCATGATCACGACAGTGGGGGCGTTCAGTTCGGGGAAGACATCCACGGACATCCTGGGCAGCTGCCAGGCGGCATATCCCGATATCAGAATCGCCGCGACCACGATCAGGGAGGCGTATCGGAGGGAAAATCCAATCAATGCCTTCAGCATGACTCAGTGATCTCCCTCGTGATAGGTGCCATCCGCATGGAAATGGCCGCCTTTCTGAATGGTTCCGCTCGTGGCCAGCATCAATTGGAAGCCGCCATCGAGCACCACTTCATCGCCGTCACGCAGACCACTGAGGACCGCGACCCATCGGTCATCGTTCATCCCAAGATCCGCTTCGATACGGATGGCCTGATTCGGATTGTCGGGATCTCGGCGGAAGATCACAGGGATGAGTCCGTCCTGCTGCACCGCAGCCATTGGAACCGCCAGCTCTGACGTTTCCGTCGATTCGGTGATGATCTCCAGCTGTGCGCTCACCCCCGGACGCGCCCAGGAGGACAGTTCATCCGGTGTCACGTAGAGGTCGATCGTTCTCTTCTGGGTATCGGCCTCGAGTCCCAGCTGCAGTCGCCCGCTCATGGTGTCATGTATCGGAATGGCGGTACCGGCGGCTGTCGGAACCGGGGGGACGATTCTGGCCATGAGCCCATCCTTGAGGGCGCCGAGATCGCTCTGGAGACCGAACGCATGGAAGCGAAGGCGAACAGGCTGGACCATGGTCAGTATGTTCTCGCCGATTTCCACCCAGGTCCCGTTGGTCAAATCGATCTTCTCGACGACACCCGATTCCTTCGCCCGTACCTCAAGCGTCTTGATCCTTCTCCAAATGGGGAGACTGTTTGGATTCAATGTGGATGTCTCGAGCAGTTGCTTCGGTGAAACATCAAGCATGGAAGCGGCATTGTCGATCGCAAGCGTGAATTGTGCTTGAGCGGCATTGACCCGGTTTTCCGTCATGACCCGTTCCGCATACAGTCTGGCGTCCTCTTCACGTACTTCCGAGAGCTTGGCTCTGGCTTCGGAAAGCGAAGCCTGGGCGATGGTGAACTCCTTCTTGTGCTCTTCGTCAGTCTTGACCAGAACCTCAAGTTCCTTCACTCGCTCGGACCAGATCTTGATGCTCTGGATGAGATTCTGATCATGTTGTGCATGGGCCGCCATGAGCCGCTCGTAGCTGGCGAGTTGTGCCTTTGATTCCATCAGATTCGCATCGGCCTGGGCGATCGACTGCTGCATTTCCCGCCACTGCGGGGAATCGATTCTGAAAAGTGTTGTTCCGGCATCCACCTTCTGGAACTGCTCGACGAGAATCTCGATTCTGCCGGGAAGCATCGATCGGTACTCTCGAACCGCCGTCGGCAGATACTCGAAGCGACCAGGAACACGAAGCGTGTTCTCGACCTGTCTTCTCTCAACGCGGGCGAAGGTTATTCCCAGATTTGATCGGACCGTTGTCGGGATCGCGACACGATTCGACGGCAGGATGTCGTCCGTATTGTGGGTTTCGCCAGAGTCTTCTCTAGAGGCGGCGTTCTCGCATCCGATCGTCGGAATGATCAGGAACATGGCAGAGGCCATCATCAGTGAGGTTCTTGCAATGCTCTTCATTTTCAGGCTCCACGGTACGAAAGCTATGTAGGTGTTCCAGTCCCTCTCTCCGCGGGAATCTCGGCTCTCGCAGATGACGGAGTCTGGTCACAGAATACGTCCAAATGCAATCGGGGAATCGATCTGTTTCACCTTCAGATCCACCAGTCCACTCGGGGTTGTCCAGCATCGGACTCCCGTGCTTCCTAGTGCCCTTCGTTCGACTTCGCAGCGGTTCGCTTCAGCCGTTCGGGATTCGGGAGCTTGATTTTGCGTGCCATGCCTACCCAGGACATCATCTTGATGAAGATCCAACTGCTGTCGAACTGCCACCAGGCCAGCCCGTGGCGGGCGGAGGTGGGGAAGGCATGGTGGTTGTTGTGCCAGCCTTCGCCCAATGCCAGGACACCGACTATTGGGTTGTTGCGGCTGTGGTCATGGCTTTCATAGGGCTGACTTCCCCAGATGTGGCAGATCGAGTTGACGCTCCAGGTGACGTGATGCTCAAAGAAGATCCTCACCAGGCCGCCCCAGAGGAATCCTGTGAAGGCTCCGAACCATGTTCCACTGATGACGCCGCCGAGGACCGTTGGAATGATGAAGCTCAACAGAACCCAGAACGGGAACAGATTGCTGATCAATCTCAGATCCTTGTCCGCTTTGAGATCGGGAATGTATCGATCCTGATCAGGTTGTTCGATCTTGAAGAGCCAACCAAGATGGGAGTAGATGAACCGCTTGATTCGTCCTCCATCCCCGACATGCGGTGAGTGTGGATCGTGCTCCTCGTCGCTGTGCTGATGGTGCTGTCGATGAATCGCACACCACCAGTAGAGATCGCCCTGACAGGCCATGGACCCGCTGATTCCCAGCATGTACTTGACCCAACGAGGGCAATCGAACGACTTGTGGGTGAAGTAGCGATGAAAACCGACTGTGATTCCCAGTCCGCATATCAGGTACATCCCACCGAAGATCGCCAGATCAAGAACACCGAATCCTCTTCCCCAGGCCAGCCACATCACGGTGATGAGCGCCAAGGGGGGCAGGATCACCGAGATCAGAACGGTCAGTCTCGCGCCTCGGGGAAGCTGCATGGTCGGCTGGGATGGAATGGCACTGGACATCTGGTACTCCGGGCCGGTCATGGTACCCGTTTGCAGCTACTGCGTTACGAATCAGCGAGCCCGGACGCGGGACAGGCCACCGTCGATTCCGATTATCTGACCCGTCATCCAGTCGTTGGCCGGATCCAGCAGAAAGGCGATGAGGCGTGCCACTTCCTCTGCCGTGCCGATGCGTCCAAGCGGGTGCATCGCTTCGGAGGCCTTTCGAGCACCTTCATTGCTGGTGAGTCTGCTGGCCAGAGGCGTCTCGACAAGGCCCGGAGCGACGGCATTGCAGCGTACGCCTCTGGTTGCATAGCTCGCGGCTGCAGAGCGTGTGAGCCCCTCAACACCGGCCTTGGCGGCAGCGATGGCCTCATGATTGGCCAGTCCGACCTGCGAGGCACAGGTAGACATCAGGACGATGCTGCCGCCACCCTGTCTCCAGGACAGTCCACAGGCTCGCACGAGAGAGAAGGCCGTCTTCAGGTTCTGGTTGATCGTCTCCATGAATTCCGCTTCCGATGTCTGATGAGCGGATTTGAGCAGGATGCTCCCTGCCAGATTGGTGGCGTGGCGAATATCCGGATGTTCAGCGAGAAGCGACGCCACGGCATCGAAGTCGGTGGCATCCAGGACCGTGGTCAGGCCACCGGTTTGCGAGGCGACCTCCTCGAGTGTCTCATGGGTTCTTCCAGCAAGCACCAGATCCCAGCCCTTCTCGGAAAGCTGCTGTGCCAGTGCCTTGCCTATTCCGCCGCCAGCGCCAATGATCAGGGCCTTGGGTTGAGCCATGAGGGATTCTCTCTTTCCGGTCAGGCGCTCGCCTTGTCAATCTGCTCATTGAACATCATGCGAGCTCTCTGGATGTGTAGCCTGAGATGCAGTCTCTTTGTATTTTCGTCGGTAGATGAACTGATTTTCAAGCCCGGATTCACCGATCCCGGGACCTCCGTAGCCGATTCGAAGGGCATCGGAGGGCTTTCACGATCATGACGCCTATCATCGTGTCGGTACGACCGCTTCGTAGTGTGCTGTCCTGTTTGTCTGTCGTTCATTGTGTCACCCGTGAATAGTAGGCACACAAATCGGAAATGGAGGCTCTCAAATGATGAAGTTTGACGTCGCCGTGGTCGGTGCCGGTATCGCGGGACTGGCTGCAGCAGGGAGGCTGCGGATATCCGGATGCCGCGTGCTCCTGATAGACAAGGCCAGAGGACCCGGTGGCAGGCTGGCGACGAGGCATGGTGTGGGGGAGATTCGAATGGATCATGGATGCCAGTATCTGGTCGAGGGATCCGATGACGAGTCGAGCATACTCCAGTCCGATGCCAGAGATGATTGTCTGGGAATATGGCGTCCGAATTGCACAGGATCGAATTCGATGCATCTGGACAACTATCCGGAGGGCGACCTCTGGCATGTCGGTGTGCCGACCATGAGCGCTATTCCAAGATCGATGGCGCGAGATCTCCAAGTGAAGCTGAAATCTCGTGTGGCGACATTGAAGCGGATTGACGATGACTGGCTATTGCTCGATACGGATGATCAGCCGATCGCACAAGCAACCTGGGTCCTTTCGGCGATCCCATCACCCCAGGCAATTGATTTGCTGGCACCTCACGAATTCAGCGGGCTGGAAGTCATGTCAAAGGCCACCTACGACCCTAATTGGACTCTCATGGTGGTAGAACCTGGCTCGACTACGGGAGAGCCCGATGTGATCGAACCTCAGAACGGATCGATTGCCTGGATAGTCAACCAGAAGAGCAAGCCCGGTCGTCCTGAGGTGGACGCTTGGGTCGCCCAGGCCACCACCCGATGGAGCACCGACAACCTCGAACTTGATCAGGCGCAGGTCATACAGAAGCTGCTTCCGGAGATGTCTGCGGCGATTGGTCGTCAAGTCAACGGTGAAACAAGTGCGCATCGATGGCGTTACGCGTTTGTCAATGACCCTGCCGGCGAACCGTCACTCCTCGATCCTGACAGAAAGCTGGCCGCCTGTGGTGACTGGTGTCTTGGAAACAGGGTTACTCATGCCATCACCAGCGGTCGGGCGGCAGCCCAGACAATCCTGCGGAACATGAAATGATCAGCCTGTTGGTCCGAATCCGGCGATTCGCCGCCAGCCACTGACCTGCCCGAGATGGAACGTCACGTGCGCGACCATCATGAAGTTCGCAACGGATGCAAGATTGGGCATGCGACCTTCGAAGAAGGTGCCTTCCGTGGAACGTTCAAACACCGAATCATCGAGTGTCTCGACGAACACGGCGGCTTCTTCCAGTCTGTTCATGAAGCATGAGATGGCTTCCTCCTTGGTCTGGTAGCCATCGTGCATGTGGAGGCATTCGGCTCCATGCTGATACAGATCCGTATCGGAATCCTGCAATTCGATGTCGCTTCCAAGCATTTGCATGCAGTAGCCCACGTAGTAGGCGCAGTGTCCGAGGACGAAAGCGGGGTGATTGATGGTCGTATCGCAGCAATCGCTGAATCGGCCAGCTTCGACATCATCAACCAGTGGCTTCGCCATGTTCATGACGAATCGAATTGATCCGGCAAGTGCCGTTCCGGTGAGGTTGCATGTCGTGGTCATCTGGAAGCTCCTGATTGGTTTGGTCGTTTGAGTGGCATGTAGTCTAGTCCTCGGGGAGATGGGTTTTCATCGTTCATCCAACGAAAATATGGATATTCGAAGCGGGAATGTGTTCCTTGATCGTTATGGATGCCCGTTTCACATGGTTGGAAACGGCATTTGAGAACGAGGCATTCGAACGGGTAGCATCAGATCATGAGTATTAAACTTCTGAAATGGATTGTCCCTTGTCTGGCTCTGCTCCTGATGCCAAGCCAGCTTGCCTATTCAAACGAGCGTCCCGCTGATCCGGACAGACTGCGTGTGCTCGTCTGGAACGTCCTGCACGGGGCTAACGACGTCGAGAACGGGCCTGAGAAGGCGCTTGAGATCATTCGTGAATCCAAGGCCGATCTCGTCCTGCTTCAGGAAAGCTACGACATCGACGGGGATCGACCAAAGCTCGGAGCATGGCTGGCCGGACAACTCGGTTGGAAGCAATGGCAGGGGGAAAGCGCTCATCTATGTGTATTGACACGACTGGATATCGAGGCCACATTTTTTCATCATCCATGGCATGGAGTTGGCGCCGAACTGAAGGATGATCTTGGTCGTCGCTTCATCGCCTGGTCGATCTGGATCGACTGGCGTGCCTACATCACAAGAGAACTTCGGGATGCCCCCGATATGAGTGATGCCGAACTGCTGGCGGCAGAGGATGTCCGCTCTTCAAGACTGCCGCAAGCCAATGCCATTCTTTCCCATCTAGATGCGATTGGTCATCGACGTGCCAGTATCCCGGTGCTCGTGGGAGGCGATTGGAACACACCCTCGCATCTGGATTGGACGGAAGATGCGGAGCGGGTGTTCAAGCATCGACGAAATCTCCCGCTCCCGGTCAGTCTTGCAATGCAGGATGCCGGTTTCATGGACACCTTTCGTGTCGTGCATCCGCATCCCGTCCAGCGTCCGGGGATCACATGGTCCCCGATGTTCCGTGAGAGTGACGGCAAGGTGACTGGATTCGAACGAATCGACCGTCTCTATCTACGGAATCCGACTCAGCCGGAGAATGATTGGATTCTCACGCCAGTCTCCGGACATGTCCTGCCTGAAGAGTGGGAAGACAATGCCATTCCTATCGAGAAGCGGGAGTTCCCCTCCGATCACGGGGCGCTCTTCATGGATCTGGAGTGGAAGAAGGCGACGCCGGATCAGGCGGTGCAGCCAGTGCTGCTGGACGTCCTGGCCTTCAACATCCTTCACAGTGGGAATATCCCTGGTCCGACAGCCGCCGATTCTCTGTACCAGAAGCCAAGGCATGCAGCCATCGCGGATGTCATCATTCGCTCTGACCCCGATGTCGTGCTGGTGCAGGAGGAGTCTGGAGACGAGCGAGTCTTCGAGATTCTGAAGAAGAGGGATTCCACCTGGAATCGTCGAGGTGGTGGTACGCGTGGCCAGGCGACCTACGCGAAGTTTCCCATCGAGGGAATGGATCAGGACACGGCGCGAATCATGCATCCATCCGGTCCAGTCGTCGTGCACAACGTCCATTGGAAGCCCTATCCATATGGCCCCTACCTGATCCAGGACAGGTTGCTTGAAGGTCGGGAGATCGACGTCCGGGAGATTCTCGAGGAAAGTGACAAGGGCGACATCTATTTCCAGACCTATCGCTCGGTTCATCCGGCGCTTGTTTCTGGTACGCCGGTGATCGTGGGCGGAGATTTCAACGAGCCGTCGCATCTCGATTGGACGGATGACTGGGAACAGTCCGAACTTGATCGATGGGTGTCGAATCCGACGGATACGCGGCTGGGGCCAGCCATGTCATGGAAAGGTTCTCAGGTCATGGCGACTCCGATCAACTACACCGAGGAATTGGGGATAGATGGCCCATTGCCTGGACTGAAAGATGTTTTCAGGACGCTGCGGCCTAGCGAGACCATTCATCCGGGGCATACCTGGACGCCGAGATACATCGATGGAACGAAGGGTCGGGGGCACTGGGATGCCAGTGGATTCGAGGATCCACGAGAGGCACAGAAGACGGCGGCGTTGGATCGAATAGACATGATCTACGCTTCGCCGAACCTGGAGCCTGTGCGAGTCTTCGTGTTGGGGGATCATGGCGATCCTTCCAGCGACATAGGTTTCCAGGAGTGGCCCTCGGACCACAGGGCTGTCCTGGCCACTCTTCGCTGGTATCCCGATCGATCGGACTGAGGGATCACTGGACGATATGCTGGCAGGATGATCACTCCACTCATCCCATTGCTCGTCTTCGCCTTGCTTCACGATGACCCGGATGCGCTGGTGGCCTATCCACTGCAGGCATCCGATGTCTCGTCGGAGACACTCCATGCCCAGCTGGGGCCGTCGATCGTCCTTGAACGAGCACTCGATTTCGTTCCTGACGAGCAGGGTGGCGGTGTTGAGCTGACGGAGCAGGATCGACTGGTGATCGCCGATGATTTCAAGGCCGTGAAGGACCTGCTTCCCCTCCAGGAAATGACGGTTTCCGCCTGGCTTTCCGTCGTGCAGCCCAGAGAGTGGGGTGGGGTACTCGGATGCATCCAGGACAACAACGATGCGGAGACTGGATGGGTCCTTGGTTACGACAGCAGGCAGTTCACTTACGGTTTGGCAACCGAGGGGCCCGATGACGGCAACGGGCTGATGACCTATGTCAAGGGCAAGACCCCTTATGAAGAAGGCCGGATGTATCACATTGTCGGTACCTACGACGGAGAGACCGCTCGCTTGTTCGTGAATGGCAAGCTGGATGGCCAGTCGAAGGTCCAGTCCGGCCCCTTGCTCTATCCGGAGGCGGCTCCGTTCACGATCGGGTCCTACATGGATGACAACGAGTTTCATCCGCATGTCGGTCGCTTGATGGATGTGCGGCTCTACGACATGGCAGCCAGTGGTGACTGGGTCCGACATCAGTTCGATCATCATGCACATAGAGCGTCGTTCCCCGTCCGGATTCCGCCTGAGAAACCGATTTCGGATGATCTGGATTGGCAGGTTCCGCCATTTCTCCAGTACGCAACAGGCGATTCGATTCGGATCGTCTTCGAGACGACGCGGCCGGTGACCGGTGTCGTCCGGTATGGAGAAACATCGGAATTCAATCTCGAGAAACGGATTGCCGAACCTCTGATGCTTGGCGAGGTTCTCCTGGATGGTCTCGACCCGGATGAGCCGTACTTCTATCAAGTGGACTTGCAGGATGATGGGGAGCAGCGGATACAGAGCGATATCCTGACCTTCCAGACAGCGGCCCCACGTGGCAAGCCCATAGGCTTCGCGATATTGAGTGACACCCAGGACAATCCCGTCGTTTCCGCCCAGCTCTCCGAGCATATTTGGGAACAACGCCCCGGTTTTCTGGTGCATCCGGGCGATCTGACCGGGACCGGATCACGAAAAGGGGATTGGACGGAGGAATTCTTCCCTGGAATGAACGGGCTGCTTGGTCGTGTCACGATGTATCCGGTTCTCGGCAATCATGAACAGGATGCACGGCATTACTACAAGTACATGTCCCTTCCCGATCCGGAGTACTACTACAGCTTCAGTCAGGGCGACGCCGACTTCTTCATGATCGATACCAATAGAAACGTGGCGCCCGGTTCGGAACAGTACATTTGGCTTGACGAGGTTCTGGCCGAATCGAATGCCAGATGGAAGTTCGTGGTGCATCACCATCCGCCGTATTCATCAGACGAGAATGATTACGGTGACACCTGGAAGGGAAGAGGCACCCGTGGGGATCTCCGCGCGAGAAAGCTCACGACTCTTTACGACAAACATGATGTTGATCTGGTCCTGAATGGCCACATACACAGCTATGAACGGACATGGCCGATTTCGGGGGGACGGGTCGTCGATGATGGTGGAGTCGTCTATACGATCACCGGTGGTGGTGGCGGGGGACTGGAAACGCCCGGGCCCTCGAGGCCATCATTCAACAACACCGTCCGCAGGGGTCATCACTACTGCATGGTTCGCTTGAACGGGGACACATTGGAGTTCTTCGCCTACGACCTGGACAACAGGCTCTTCGATCACATGCGGATCGACAAGCGTCGCCGTGGGCTCGACACGGTCGAATGAAGTGGTCAGGCGGCCTTGTCCTTTGATCGGCCTTTCTGCCCCTTGCCGTCCTGCTTGCCTTTGCCGTCCTTTTTCCCATCAACGGACCCACTGCGGTTCTTGTTTCCACCGCGAGTGGGGATCAGCTCGAATTGTTCGGGTGTCAGAAGCGCTTTCAACGAGTATTCGACATGTTCGTTGAGTTCCTGATGGGCTTCCATGCCATGCCCGGTCCAGTCCGTCCGTGTCCAGGGCTTCTCCCTTGAGTCATCGAGACTCCAGAGACTGAGGATGGGTTGTCTGGCCAATTCCGGATCGCGAAGGAGCCGCTTCTCGATGGCTTCGTCACGGATACCGCGAAGCCGATCCAGAGTCTCCTCCTCAAGCGCCAGCACGACGAGCATCGTCTCTTCGTCGAGATCCTCAATCGCGATGGCGGCCATCATGGCTCGTTCACTCCATCGTGTTCGAAGTTCCGACCCGAATCCCCTGCGCATGCTCCTGTCGTAGTAGAGGTCGGCGACAGTGGGATCATTCTGGGAGAGCGTCGCTCTGGTCTGTTCGATCAGCTCAAGTATCGAGTCCCGATAGGCCACGGAGGCATCAATCTGACTGTGCCATGATTTCGTGAACGGTTCGATGACCTCGTACCAGGTTTCAATCGGCACGTTTTCCTCATCCCCGGCTACGGCCACAAGGTCGTCTCGGGCAATCAGGAGCCTGAGGCCTTCGACTTCGCGATCGATGGAAGCATCCGTTCGAGCCTGCACCAGATCGGCCAACCTGGACTGTGAGGAGGCAAGTGTCTCCTCCGCCAGGGCCTGATTGTCGGATTGTTGCTCAAGCTCGCGAAGAAGTGACCATGGATTGATGAATTCACCTCCCATTCTGGCATGACGCATTCCGTGTTCGATGCGAAGTCTCGCCAGAGCCGCGGAAAGACGTTCCTCGTCCTCGATCTCGTCATCGACCACCAGAACAAGTCTGAGCATCTGGATGACATCCAGCCTGAGTGCATTTCGCTGGTCGCGGATGGTTTCCGCCATCGAGACCAGATCCCGTGCCGTGATGTCACCTTCGGGAAGCTTGATGGAGTTCACTCGCGATCTCATACGGTCGCGAAGCAGACGAAGCTGTTCGTCCATGTTCTCCAATCCTCTGCTCAGTTCGGCGGTCCATTCCGCCGTCCGGGCCTTCACTTCATTCGAGATCTCCTCTCGGGAGATGTCCTCGCCGGCTTCCTTGGCGACTCGCTCCCTGGCATATCCCCTGACCCTGTCCTCGATCATGGCCGTGGAGGCCTCCATGTCGATCTGTTTGGAAAGCACCTGATTCTCGAGGCTCTCGAGGATCTGCTGCATTTCACGAGACTCTTCGCTGGCACGATAGGCCTGTAGGGCAGGCCTCATGCCATTGGTGAGTTCATTCATCGACTCGCCGTAGTCGCGAATGATCGTTTCGACCAGAAGCATGCGTTGCTTGTCGAGCTCGAGCCAGTTGCTCAGCAGCTGTACATGTCGAGGCATGAAATCCGGTTCAAGAAGAATGGCAGGTTCAAGAGGATCGGGGGGCAGGAGTCTGGCCATTCGCTGGCGGGCATTGGTGTCGTCGTAGGCCTTGTCCCGTTGTCGGTCCTGCCACATCCGCTTGTCATTCTCACCACCCTTGGCATCCTGGACAGCGGTGTTCCATATTTCCCAGGCCTGTTTCTCATCCATGTTTCCACTGATGACGGCGGCCTTGAGCGCATTGCCGAGTTCCTCCAGCTGAGGACTCGTCGACTCCTCCTGTTCTTCCTCGCTTGCGAGCGTTGATGGATTTCCGATGAATCCAAGAACGAGCAGGGCCGGTAGGAGCAGGCACATTCGCAGGATGTCTGATTTGAAAGTGGGCATCATGGGACCTCTTTTTCTACGATGTACAACTTATACGAATCAATGCCGATTACAAGATGACTTTGATCTCGTTCAGGCGACTCCGGCTTGAAGCATGCGGCAACCGAGATAGGCGGCGAATGTGCCAAGCCAGTGCGAGCCTGCATAGTGTTCGGTGGAGACGGCCTGCAGTCCTCGTTCCGCATGGTCTCTGGCGGATCTCTGGAGCCCCTCCCTGCGAGGGTCGTCAGCAGGCAGACTGCCGAAGACATCCCACAGCATCCAGGCACGGCTCAGGTTGAGTCCGTCGAGATGGGTCAGTCTTCCGTCACTCGGATCGGGATTGGTGGCCGGTGCAAGCGTCGTCTCCCTGGCAAGTCCGGGCATGGTCCGGTCCATCCATGAGGCGAACTCGGTGCTCTCCAGCACCCGGCTCATGATGGAAGCGGCTCCGAGTGAACCGGACAGGAAATCCTCCCCGGAGGGTTCCAGATGCAGTGGATAGTCATGGTCTTCTCCATAGAAGTCGATGGCTCGATCCCTCAGGAGCGAGATCATCTCCGTGTCATCGATCTCATGTGCCCAGTCCCAGACGAGTCCCATCGAGAACGCCGTCTGCGCATGTGTTCCACAACGAATGGGAAAGGGCAGTTTTGGAAGCCAGGAGACGAGATGTTCACGGGCCGTGTATTCCAGTGGAGTCAGGGCGCGTCGCCAGGCCCTGGCGTCATCGGACTCGTTTCGATTCAATTCGGCGACCAGGGCGAGCAGCCACGCCAGACCGTAGGGGCGTTCGAATCCGGGGCGTTCAACCAGATGATCACGTTCGATAAGGATCGATTCCTCATGGAAGCTGCGGCTCAGCGCCTCGTGGCATCGGTCCGCAAACGGTGTTCCTTGATTCAGGCGTAGCGTCAGTGCCAGCAACCAGTGTCCATGGACGGCTGAGTGCCAGTCGAAGCAGCCATAGAAGACGGGTGTCATCGATCTCGGGGCTTCGATGGCATCAGGGGACAGCACGAGTCTGGAGAGATGGTAGGGGTACTCCCGATGTATGCCATCCAGCGCCAACCGTGCGTACTGTTCCAGTCCATTGAGCGTCATGAAGACACAGTTATAGCAACGTGTGGGGTGGGGTACACGATCCCTGCATTGCAATCCGATTCCGTGGTGGTGGAACGGTTCAGCGTCTCGGGCACGGGCCCCAGTTCTCTATCGCTATCAACAGGTCATCGACTGCAACCACACCATCGTCGTTGAGATCGTGGTCCGAGGTTCCCCATGAGCTGATCAGGGTGAGGAGGTCGTCGATGTTGACGATGCCATCGGCCTGGACATCACCCAGTTCATAGCAGGTGCCGGGGCCATCGGGGATCTCGACGGTCGAAAGCAAGGAGATGCTCATGTCGCCGGGATCGCCGTTTCGGAAGAGCGTGCCGCCATTGATGGAGATCAGATCATCGGAAGCATCCGCATCGAGGCTGCCGCTGCCGACGAGCATCGGATTCATGCCCTCCTCGAGCGTCTGCTCGAGTGAGTACGTGACATCGCATTCCGAATTCAACTGCGTGTCGTTTCGGTAGACCAGAACCGCGGAGTTCAGGGAATCCGGCATCGCGACCACGCTGAGATCGAGATCCCCATCTCCGTCGTAGTCGAGAAGGGTCAGGCTGCGGGGATTGTTGCCGACAGCAAAGCTGGATTCTTCATTGAATGTTCCATTGCTGTTTCCAAGAAGAATCGAGACGGTTCCGCTGCCTATGTTTCCGACGACGACATCATCGATGCCGTCATCATTGATGTCGCCGGTATCAATTGCATTGGGATCGGAACCCACGCTGAATTCATCCTCGATAACCCAATCGAATGTAAGGCCTGTCTGGCGATTCAGGAGCATGAGCTTGTTCGAGCTGCGCAGTGCGACGACGAGTTTTCGGCCGCCCTTGCTGTTGCCGAGCTCACCAGGCTCGATCGGACCGTTCGTCTCACCTGTCAACACGCTTCCCTTGAGAAGAAGCGGACTTCTGAATGCAATCACTGACTCGAAGAAGTCGACTTGTCCATCGAGATCGCCGCCTGGCAGAATGATCGAATTCCCAGCACAGGACACGGCCAGATCGTCGTCGAGATCACCGTCGATATCCAGTGTGGCCACATCGACGGGGTTGTTTCCGGTTGACACATCGACCTGCTTGGACATGCTTGCGACATCTCCACCGTCATTCAGATACAAGGTGACCGTGTTGTCCATGGAGTTGGTCACGGCGAGATCGTTGAGGCCGTCATTGTCGTAGTCGCCACTGGCAATGCTGCTGGGTCTGTTTCCTGCCGTGAAGGTCACCTGGCTGTCGATACCGCCATTGCCGTCGTTTATGAATACATAGACCTCGCCTGGCTCGCCATCGATACTCAGTGCAATGTCATCGAATCCATCCGGAGGTCCGGAGGGTGATCCGAGATCGGTGACGACGACATCAGTGGCGGCTCCGGTGACCGTCACGTCCCCTGTTTCCGCCAGATCCAGAAGGCCATCGATGGATTCGACCGACACCGAAATGGTCACGGTGCTTCGAAGATCCTCGGAGTAGTTGATTCGAAGGTATTTGCCTGCGTCGATTCCTGGAAGGACCGCAATGCGGAATCGATTCTCGAACCCAAGCTGGGGCGTGTACCGGAGAAGATCCCATGATGTTCCCACCGCGGGACTGCTGACACCGGAGGGAGAGGTGATCGATAGTGTTCCAGCTATATCCGCATAGCCGCCGACATCAATGGCCGGAACTCCACGGTCAGCCAGTTCTATCTGCATCTCGCCGATCTTGGTCTGCACGCAGTTGCCTGTTATCTCGAGGTTGCCGGTGCGTTCCAGCTTCAATCCACCTGGTCTGTATGTCTCGCTTCCAATGGTCACATCGCCATCGATCTTGAGTGTTCCGTTGCTGATGCCAAGTGCACCGCGATAGTTCTGTGTGCCGTTGATCTTCACCAGGCCATTGCCGTCTGATCCAAGCGTCACAAGGCCTCCCTGCAGATCGAATTCCGGACGGGAGGGTCCGATGTCGAGTGTGCGGAATGGCAGGCTTCCACTGGCATCTATGGGCATTCTGACTGGAATCGACATGCTGACGGTGCTGTTGCCGTTGGGTGTGAACGGATGCCAATTGCTGGAGTCGTCTATGGATCCGCCGTCGACGTTCATCCACTCGAATTCAGGCAATGAAGTGGTCTGTACGCCAGAGATGCTGCCGAATCCGGTGTCGCCGGCCAATCGAATCCAACCGGTCGCGATGGTGGAGCCGTCGGTCTTTACCTGGGTTCCATACGACATCTCGGCCATTGCGCGGCGAGGGTATATCTTGCCGCTGACTTCCCAGTTGGAGTCCACCTTTCTGAATATGTAGGCCGCGCCGGTATCCATGCCCTGATTGTCATGTCCGGGGGCGCCGACCACTATCAATCCGTTGTTGATCGAGATGTCCGTTCCGACATAGTCATCCGGTTGAGTATCCAGTGTTATGAGTGTCTGGGTGCGGATCCAGGAACCACCAGTTCGTTCATAGATGAACACCTGCCCTGGTATGAGACCGTTGTAGAAGCCGTTTACATAGCCCGCCGCCTCCGCGACCACGAGCGTGTCCCCATCGATTGCGCCTTGCAGTCCCTGTTCGGTACCGAACACATGTACGAAAACGCCACTGGTGTCATAGGGATATGTGTACGCCCAGATAGCCGAGTTGGTGACGATGACCATGTCATCATCGGAGGCATGCAGTTCCTTGATGAAGGAAGTGGCCTGCTTTGAGATTGTTTGCTGCCATTGGCCCGATTGTTGTTCGAATACGCGAATCTGGTTGTCCCAGCATGCGTAGATTCGATCCGATTCGATCTCGAGATCAGTGAGTCGCTGGACTGTGCCGGAATCGATGACGGCATCCAGCAGCCATTGATTGTTCGAGTCCTTTGCATACAGGCGGATCGTGCCGTTGCTTGATACGGCCACTCTGGTGCCATCTGTGGCCACGACCGGAATTTCGGTCGTCTGAATATCGGTCTTGAGCGTCACGGCTGCATTCGTCGCGCCGCTGTTGTAGAGCCTGGCGCCGGCAACCACGCTCTGATCGTCTGCGAGTTCCAGTGTGCCGGTCACGGTCAGACCGTTCGCGAGATCGAATGTGGGGAGGTCGGAGTCGGATTCGATGTCACTGGTGTTTAGCCCACGAGAAACGGTGACGGGCACCAGATAGTCCGTGCAGTCCAGCCCTTGGCAGGTCATTTCCGGTCCAAGGAAGATCCCGCCGATTTCAGTGCAGTCCACGATGCTCAGAAGATCCTGGCAGTTGTCACCAAGGCAGCAGGCGCCGGAGCAGTTTCCTGTGCAGTCACCGCTATCGCAACCGAGCTCAAGGCAGGAAAGATCCAAATAGAACGAAGGTCCATCCCCGAGTGGATCGTATTCTTCATTCTGCTGACAGAGGCCATCGCCCAGATAATGGATGGGGAAGCAGTTCCCCGCACAATCGGAGGTGAATCCCGGAGGGCATGTGCAGGTGGCATCGATACATGAAATGCCGAATCCGATGAAGTGCCCCCCCTGTGCGGTGCAGTCTTCGAGAGAGAGAACGTCACAGCTGCTGTCCGCATCGCAATCGGTCAGTGAACGGAAGCAGCAGGCTCCAGGGCTGTTGGGGATATTCGGTGGGGGATCGCAATCGCCACCATCCCATCCGAATTCCTCGCAATTCAGATAGATGGTGTTTGTTTCATACTGAGTTTGTCCGTCATGACACAGCCCGTTGCCTATCCATGAGATGGGTACGCAATGGCCGTAGCAGTCGTAGATCTCTCCTTCACTGCAGCCGCCGCCACAGTTCGAGGAACAGGTGACGTCCTCGCATTCCAGTCCGGGGTAGTGATCGCCACCCCATATATCGCATAGCAACTTCGTTCTGTAATAGCAGGCGCCGGAATTGAAGCAGCAAGCGCCCATGACCATATCGTCGTCATCGAATCCAGAGGACAGGAAATCGTCTTCCTGAGCCTGAACAGGGAAGGTCATTAGGCAGAAGATGCAGCAGAGCATCATCGCCATTGTGCTTTTCAGATGTCTCAAACTCGACCCCCCTGGGAATCTTTGCTCTGCTCTCCACACATTCTGGACTATGCTTGAGTGTATGCCGCATTTTGACCCCTTCCAGCGGGAATCTGTCATATGCAGCCGAACCCCGTTTGAGTCGCCCCAGAGGGTGTATTTTAAGGGGTGATATGGTCGATAATGCGGAGGGGGCGTCCCGCAACTGGAACGAACATGGACAGACCAGAGGACTCCAATCTGGATGGGACGACAGATCCCGGAATGGGCCAAGGGGCGGATGATCCAAGTCCGTCGATGCAGCCCACCGTGGATCCCGAATCTCCACCGGATCATGTCGGTCCGGATTTCACGGTCGGGATGCCCAAGGTCATCGGTGAATACCGCATCGCGGGACTGATCGGATCCGGGGGCATGGGCTCGGTCTACGAGGCCATGCAGGAGCATCCGCGTAGACGCGTTGCCATCAAGATGATGAAGCGCGGCATCACCTCGCGATCGGCGCAAAGGCGGTTCGAATTCGAGTCACAGTTGCTGGCAAGACTTCAGCATCCCGGTATCGCACAGGTCTATGAAGCCGGTACGCACGACGATGGCGAGGGCGGTGTTCCCTACTTCGTCATGGAATACATTCCGAATGCAAAGGAATTGACCGACTATGCAGACGAGAAGAAGCTGAATACACGTGAGCGATTGCGATTGTTCACACAGGTCTGCGAAGCCGTCCAGCATGGTCATCTCAAGGGGATCGTCCATCGCGATCTCAAGCCCGGCAACATTCTCGTGAGTGGTGGAGGTCACCCAAAGATCATCGATTTCGGCGTCGCCCGCACCACGGACAGCGACATGGCGCTCTCGACCTTGCAGACAAATGTGGGACAGCTGATCGGGACGCTCCAGTACATGAGTCCCGAGCAGTGTGCCGCTGATTCCAGCGACATCGATGCGCGAAGCGACGTCTATTCACTGGGTGTGGTCCTCTTCGAATTGCTGACAGGCCAGTTGCCCTACAACGTCAGTGGCTCGGCTGTTCATGAGGCTATTCGAGTGGTTTGCGAAGTCGATCCGACCAGAATCTCGACCATCAACAAGAATCTCAAG
>MDTD01070243.1_pt1 | contig 18868 bp, 8 predicted proteins | sample 811221 | NCBI WGS metagenome assembly MDTD01 (sample SAMN05326646, study PRJNA326480) | marine metagenome | isolation source: seawater | place: Pacific Ocean: South West | collected 2011 | reverse complement strand
CGAGGTGCCATCTGAAGCGTTATCATCACCCTCATCGACATCGTCTTCGCTATCGCCCAGCGACGCCAAATTCACACAAAGGTTACTCACGCAAGTCAGGCCTTCGTCACATTCACCGTTCATGCCGCAGGGTTGGCCCTCTTGGCCATCTTGATTGTCGATGGGCATGAAATTGGTTTGTTGAGGCGGCAATATTTCGGGTGTGTCAGACACCGGTGCCTCAGGCCCAGCGCAGGCAACCGACACCAGAAAAAGCAAACTAAAAAGAAGAAGAGTCCGAACCATCCTAGCCCCCTCAACAAAGAAAAACACGGTGACATAAGGTCCCAAACCACCCGCTGAATGGCCATCGGTCAAAATACTGAGTCGGGCACCCCTTATAAAAAGTCCCTTAATTCTAGCATCTTATATTTGCATAGGCAGGAGAAAAATTGCCCCGAGAACTCGAAATGGGGCTATCCCGGCCAGATTTGCATAGGCTCTAACCTATGCGAGCCGATGCTTGCCAAAAACCCTTTAAATAAAGGATGATGAGCGCCAAGGTGACCCATGCTCGAAAAAATCAAAAAAGCTCTAAAAAAGACGGCCTTTGGTGAGTTCATTTATGCCCAAGAGGCGACACTGAAATGGCAGCTTCAACGCGCCGGGTCCAGTTTACACCCATCAGCCCCACAACTTGGATGGGTCAACGAAACTTTGCAGTCCAAAATGCAGGTCCAAAGTGCCGTGGACGAGGTCAAGAAATGTGGTCTCACACCACATCCAGATGCCCCAAAGAACTGGGACGCCCTCAGCACATTGAAAGACATTTTAGAGTTGACGCCCCGCACCGGCACTGTGCTTGAGGTGGGCGCGCCCCTGTATTCCGTCATGCTGCAATGGCTTTACCTGTACGGGTACCGTGGATTGCACGGCATTGACCTGGTTTATGACAAACCCGTTCAGCGCGGTCCCATTCGGTATGAATATGGTGACCTGACACAAACGCATTTTGGTAATGAAAGTTTTGATGCCGTGGTGAGCCTGAGTGTTATTGAACACAACGTGGACCTGAAAGCATATTTCAAAGAAATGGCGCGCCTCCTCAAACCAAAAGGCCGACTCTACACCTCGACCGATTACTGGAGCACCCCCGTAGAAACACATGCTCAAGAAGCTTATGGTGGTCCCATCAAGATTTTCACGCGGGAAGATATGGAAGCCATGATTCGTTTGGCCGCCACATACGGATTGACCCCCACCGAACCCCCCAGCTGGGACTGTGATGAAAAGGCCGTCTGCTGGGAACGATTTCAGCTCAACTACACCTTCACTTGTTTTGCCTTGGAAAAATCCGGAGATTGAGACCTTTAAGCCACTCCTTCGTCTCACTTTGCCTTAGACGTAAATCGCGGTATATATGCGACCCTTCAATTCGAATGCAGGAGACAACATGAATTTTAAAACCACGCTCACCCTGACCACCCTGCTCGCCCTCTCTTTGGGTTTGGGCTGCAATCCCCCCAAAGAAGCGCCAAAAAAGGAAGCACCCGCCAACACGCCACCGCCAGCCGCAGAACAAGTGACTGCCCCTGCGCCAAAGAAAGTCACCCCTTTGGCAGTTCCCACCGGTGCCTTGGCCTTATCCGGTGATATTACCTTTGTGGGCCGTAAACTGATCGGCTCTAACAACTTCGTCTTTGAAAAATGGTCTGGGTACGCAAAGCTCAATGAGGGTCAAATCGCTGGCGGGTCCATTGAGTTTCAAATCGAGACCGCTTCGGTGGTGGCCAATCCAGGCAACCGCAACAAATGGACGCCTAAGCTTGAAAAGCACATGAAAGACCCTGACTTTTTTGATGTGGCAAAGTTTCCCACGGCGACCTTTAAGTCCAAGTCAATCACAGCGGTCCCCGAAGGGGCCCCCAACCAATTTCAGGTCACCGGTGACATCGTGATTAAAGGCATCACCAAAGAACTGCAATTCCCAGCAAACATCACCCTGAACGAAGGCAAACTGAATGCAGAAGCGGTGGTGACCGTTGATCGCCAAGATTACGGCATCGTCTACCCCGGCAAGCCGGACAATTTAATTCAGGATGACGTGGTGATCACCTTCAAGATCAAAAGCTGAGAGAACGAACATCACTCCGCCAAATGAAGCCCGAGATGTTCCAGCATAACGCGTGGGATAATTCCATCAGGGTTATGAAACCGAGGGGTCTTGCTGGGCGGCTTCGACGCCACTCCATTTCGACAACAGCGGCGGCAATAAAAAGAGGTCACACAGCAAGGCGCTGCCAATGGCCACGCCCCCCAGCGTACCAAAAATCCTTAAAAAGGGGAAGTCGCTGAAAACATTGATACCAAAACCCAACACCAATACCAGAGTGGTGATCAACAAAGCACGTCCGGTTTTGGCAATGGTTCGTTGCATCATTTGGTGAAGGGTCCCCCCCGCTTGTTTTTCTTCGTAAAAACGCGCCAGCATGTGAATGGAATCATCCACCGCTAAACCAAGCCCAATGGTGAACACCATGGCGCTGGTGGCCTCGATGGTCCATCCACAGAGGGTCATGACCGCCAGTGTAATAAGCAGCGGCAACAAGTTAGGGACCAAGCTGATCACACAAATTTTGAAGTTACGAAAAAGAAAACCCATCACAATGGCGATACAAAACAGAGCCAACAACAAACTCTTGGTCATTTCTCGACCAATTTTGGAAAAGCCTTTATAGGCCACAAAAGGGATGCCAGTCACAACGGCTTGAAGTCCTAAGGGCTCAAAGGTGTCGGCCACCAACCGCTCAAGTTCATCGGTATGAGACTCCATCACTGCGGCCCCCTTGTCCCCCATGGTGATCAACATGCGGCCTCGGCTGTAATCGGATAAAACAATGCGTTCCAAAAAGCGTTCACCTTGTGCGAGCAAGAAAAGCTGCGCTGCCAAATCGTCGGTTTTCGGGGTGGTCACATCTCCGGTTAAACTGCGGTTCAGTTCACGCGCTACGGTGGCGGGGCTTTGTGTGGTTAAAAACACCTTCTCCGCTTTTGCCCACTTCTCGATTTTGTCAAATGCTGCAAGGGTTTTGGCTTTGATCAAATCACCTGGCTTGCCAAGCACATCCACGTGCAAGGCCAATTGACCGCCCAATTTCGAATCCATGATTCTTCCCGCAGAATTGGTGGCATGGCCATCTGGCAGGGTGTCTGAAAGACGGTTGTCCACACGGGCCTGTGAAGCCACGGCCAAACTGCCAAGGGTCACCACCAACCCCACCAGCAACCAAAACACAGGGCGTTGGGCGGTGCTTTGCCCGGTCCACCGTAAAAACCGGTCGATGCCTTTGGCGTTCTCCCCTTCTTCAGGAGGGGGCGGGATTTTTGTTACAAAAGATAACATCAAAGGCACGGCAACCACCATGGTCAGAAAAGCCAAAGCAATTCCCAAACCTGCAAAGATTCCGAAATTCTGCATGACCTTCATGTCCGCAATGATCAGAGAGAAGAAACCAATGCAGGTGGTAACCGAAGTAAAAAAACAGGCAGAGCCAACATGCCGCATGGCAGCGATAACCGCTTTTCGGGCATCAGCTGGATCGAGAGTGTTCTCATTGGGTTTCAACAAGGCTGCCGCTTCTGCATGAAAGCGACTCACCACGTGAATCACATCAGCCACGGCGATGGCGGGAATTAAGATGGGATAAACTTGACTGACCAACCCTGCGGGTTCTCCCATCCAACCCATGAGACCGAGCAACATGGCCGCCGGCATCATGGCGCCAAACATTGGGATTAGAACACCATGAACCGTTCGAAACAGAAAACACAAGATAATGAACATCATCAAAAAAGAGACACTGGTATAAACATTCATGTCCTTTTGCATTTTTTGGGACACATCGGCACGCACCGCTGGTATGCCCGCCATTTGGTATTGTAATCCTTCTTTATCTTGAAACTTGGACACCACCGCTCGGATTTCAGCCAAGGCTGGGATGAAAGCGAGCAAATCATCGGTATCAAAATCTAACTCCACCAAAACCACAGACACCTGCCCGTCGGCGGACAACATACTTGGAACGATGGTCTGTTCCTTAAGAATCTTTTGCTGCCACTTTTGCCACCGGGGGTCATTCTTGGCAGCTTGCGGCGCAGCTTCTTGAATTGAGTCAAAACCGATGGTCCCCGTATTTTCTTGCGGCATGGGGAACTGCGGCAGCGACATCGTATCATGCACCACATCTAGTTTTTTAAGGGCTGTACCGAGTTCATCCAACTGGGACAGCCTGGGCTCTTCTAAAAGTGTGCCATCTTGTGCTTGCGCCAAAACAAAGAGAATCTTTTCATCGCCGTTCCAAGCGCCCAAAAAACGTTCCAGGTGATCATAAGCGGGGTCATCACTGCCAATCATGGCCTTGAAACTAAAATCCACTTTGAGCTGGGACAGTCCTGCCGTGGTGACACATACCAATAGGACAAAAGCAGCAATGGCCGCCCTGCGATAACGCAACAACAACTCGGCTAATTTTTCAAAAAACATGCCACTCCCTCTGCGCCAAACCCTAGGCGCCGAGACTGACAAATCAAATAAAAATTAAAAGGGCGTTTCTCATCATTTTTGAGAGTGCAGGACTGGGTAACAACACTAAGGACCGGCATCCGTACCATCGGAGCCATCTGAAGCATCTTCCCCACAGGAAAACGGCGTATTGGAGAGCCCGCCACCACTTTGGCCGTTCGCCCCCGATGCGAGTCCTGCCTCCGACAGGTCGTAATTCACGCGAACTTCAATATAGTCCACCACCACTTCGGACGACCAGTTGATCAATGTATCTTCTTCTGGCACCACCGGGGTCAATGCCACTCGGATCACGCCATTGGCCTGATAACGGGTTAAATCTTCACCGAATCGGTCCAACGTCGCTACCAATTTTTTGGGCATGACTTCGTTTCCTGGAAAAGAACTGGCGTTATTTTCCACCAAGACTTTCCAATTCAAACCATCCCATATTTTGAGCGATGCACCGGGAAAGTTCTGGTCTCTCACATAGCCTGACGCGTATGCCGTCACTTCAATGCTTTTCGCATTGATCAAGCTCTCGTCAAAACGAGTGGTGTTGATCAACCTTGAATCGGTTGCCCTTAAATCGGTGACAAACATGCCACCCGGTGTTTGTCTGCGGCTATTTTCTAACTCCCAGATAAAGTTTTCGGTCAGAATGTTGAGGGAACGGTTTTCAGCGTTCCAAAAGGGGTAATAAGTGTCGCTGCCATCGAGCAACGCACCATTGGTCAAATTGGAGACATCTGTACCGAGTTCCCATTGGCCACAAGCGAACTCGTCATTCATATTATTGATGCAACCGCCACTTCCGCTGTCCAGTTCATCACTGCTCTCTTTAAACATCCAATCAACCTTGTGCCGCCCGTGGATTCCACTGATTTGGTTTCTCCAGGAATACAAACGTTCGGTCAATGTGCCCTCAGCGATGCCGTCTTCACTGGTGAACATGGCACAATCCTCACAATATCGGCCCCATTCGCGATTGGTTAAGTCATATCGCCACACGTCATTAAACAGTTTCACCTCATCACCCAAGCCACAGAGTTGAGCGACATCACATTTACGCCAACCACCGACCATCAGAATGCTGTTGGCGGGTTTGTGGTAGATAAACGAAGCTCCGATTCGGGCGATTGGCCAGGTAGCCGCCTGACCGCCAACGAGACAGTTCGACGTGTCCGCACATGTTCTGGTTGTCCAACCCATGTTTTCCGCAGTGGTCCCTGACCTCACAAACACGCGCATCTCGCCTGTAATTTGGCCACCCAAGTCCCCCTTATCGTTGATGCCTCCGAAAACATAGATTTGGTCAGGCTCGCCCTCTGCGCCGGGCACGGAAACCATGGAATGAAACACGTTATTGGTCACTTCTAATGGGGCATTGGCAGAAATGGTTTGTACGCAACTGGTGCCACCGGATGCCAAACAACCAGAATCAAGCATGTAGACATGGGGATTCGGCGAAACACATTTATAGCAATAGGGGCCCTCTTCCGTCATTTCACAGGCTTTGGACGCCTGAAGTGTTTCGCCCTCCATTGTGATGTTGACTTTCTGATACTCCGTGCAACCACCGAGGATCATCCATCCATCTCCGCTGTTGCTGCCTGAAGTACTGCCATTTTGCGCTGCCCAAACCACCTGAGCACCAACGAGAAATGGTAACTCATCAACAACCGAACCGTCAGGAGCAATCCACGGGTGAGTCGGGTAACTGTAGGCACGCCATCCTTGCTGATTACACCAGGCCTTCTGGGCCCCTTCACCGGTGCATGTGGTTGGCATGGTTTCGGAATCGGCCACCACTTTTGTTTGCACCCAAAACTCATCGGAGGCCGTGGCACAATACAAATCACCCCCATCTTCAAAAATGATTTCATTGCCACCCGAACAATCATCTCCGGGTTCTATACTGGTGAATGCCAATCCGCCCGTCATCGCCACAGCACTGAAACTGGTATTAAAATCTGTCTGGGAAGCCAAATCGGAACCGAAACCCGGGGAAGGCCCTCGCCGTTCATTGGCGCGCTTGCCAGCCAATCTCCAAAATTCCTGATTACCGCTTAGCCACATTTCGTTATCGATGTAGGTACGGCCGCTCCCCACTGCAGAGGAACTTCCATCGATGGTGCCATCAGGTGCCGCTTCTTCATCGGCTCCATAAATGGGAACCATAAAAAGCGTTGCCCTGTCCTCTGGGGAATAAACCGTTCGGGTCCATCCCGCCTGTGACGCGGCTTGGAGGGTGAAATTGGTTTTAAATACCGGAGGCAGCCAGGGTGACGAACTGGGCAATAGCTCCGTGTATGCTGTGTTGAAGGTGCCCAAAAGCTTGTCGGTGGTTAGTTCCGGCCGAATCACAGCCATGCTTTCAAGGTTGGGTTCGTAGTAAAGCATGTCTCCAGCCGCCCATATAAAGTCGTTGTGATAGTTCCATTCTCCAAACTGGTCCATAACGAAAAGAGCGTGTTGCGGATTCATCTCCGTGGAACCGTCGGGGTTGGCATTCCCTTTGGTCATGCCCCCCCATAGAACCACGTGACCTGGAACGACAGGCCCCGCTTCACTCCGCACAGGTCGGTGATAGGCCATTTGTGGGAACATCAGCCCCGAATTGCACGCAGACGGATGCGCAATGGGCACGGTTTCGCCCAGCTCATTCCCCCAGCTCTTGCCATCGAAACGGTACAAGAATCGCTGCTGGCTCGGTTGTGCAGATGGATTCGAAGGGCCTGAAAACAAATCACTGCACACAGATTCGCCCAAGGTGGCCCATTGGCCACAAGAATCAATGGTCGCACCTGTGCCGTCAAAACATCCTCCCACCATGAGGACTGTTTGTGAGCTCCCATCGAAAACCATTTCATGCCCATATCGACGTTTCTCGAATATACCTAAATAGGCTCGTTCTTTGAGCAGACGATTCCTCTGCCATGACACCCCATCCCAAATCCATTGACTGGGGTTTGCGTTGATTTTAATTTCCTTGTCGTCTTTAGTGTTATTGTTCACAAGCCCATCGTTGGCGTAAACAGAGTTATTATCGTGAACATCCGCATCGTTTCGAACCAGATCATCCCACTCCGAAACGTCCCCGAAATCGGCCGTTCCGCCATTCGAGCTACTAAAAAGACCACCATCCAAAATGGTATATCCGCCAGGGGGGTAATAAACCATGGCAAAACCTTTACGAGGCCCGGGGCTCCCGTCATTTTCGGGGTCCAGAGGCGGAACATAAGCCCATACCCCGTTTGCGTATTCATAAATCCTGGCATTGTCCCCACAGAAAAGAACCACCACGCCCCGGAGGCTGTCATACACCATTTTCGCGTCCAAACATTTCGGTGGGTCTGTCAGGTCACGTGATTTTTTGGTCCATGATTCTTGAGGCGACACACTCGACACCAAGAAGTCCCCTCCTGCCACGCCACCCACACACTGTTCAGTTGAGGGCAAAGAACAAACATCACCCACCACATCAACCGTTCCCACAACATCACTGCCTGCACCTTGCTCTCCGTGGGCCTGGAATGAAGTGATTTCCCTAAACTGATGTGGGTTTTCGTAAGTACTCCCCTGCTCTTTTCCATAAAGGGTGGCCACCCATTCCACATTGTCCACACGAGAGCGGTTGGCCGAACGATTGCCCGCGGTATCCACCAAGCCCAACCACAGTTCCCGTGATTCGGCGACGATCAAGGGTTCCACCGTGAATGAGGACCCGTTGTTTTGGTCTAAGTAACCGACCAAGGTTTCACCGGCCGCATCGGCGAAAAATTCAATCCGGGCTGTTTCGTCGATCATGTTTGTTGCGTTGCCAAACAACGTGCTGCTTTCAATGTAATTGAAGTTCCCTTGTGCGTTCGCAGCCTGAGATATCACTTTCTGCTCTGGGACATAACCATTTTCCTCAGCCCCCCATGGCATTCGCACGTGTTTCAAGTCATCGACATTCACCAACGAAACATCGGGCGCCGTCGGATCATACTCAAACTGTCCCACCAGATTGCCACTGGAACCATCATGAGGGTTGAGTTCAAAAGAGTTCCCCGCCTCATCCCACACCTTGATGGTCGGTACATATTCACCCGCCGGCAACGGCGTCGGGTCACAAATATCTTCGCAAGTGGACCCCACCTCTTGAAGGTCAGAAGGCGAACAACCATCGAATGCGGACAAGCTACCCGCCACAGCGGTGGGGGATGCACAAGGCGCAATCAAATGAAATTGTAGGGTCGCACTCAGGCTCTGTCCATCTGAAAAAGTGCTGTCCCACATGCCGAACTCATTGTTACACGTGGGCTCGTACACATGCCCCTGCGGTCGCATGGCCACTTCATCATTAAAACGTGTGCGTACCCTTTCATCAAATGCAAAATCAAAACGCACCTTACCACCTTCGTTGATCGCAGTGGGACTGAGTAAAGGCAGGTGGTCTTCGGTTTCTCTTCCGTAAGAAATGAGCGTGTTCGAAACACTCACCACTCGTGGCGGCTCCATGTCAAACCGAAGCGCCATTGAGTCTTGTCCCACATTGCCCGCCTCATCGGTCATTGAAACAACCACCGCCAAAACGTCAGGGTCCATGGCAGTGGGGGCATAAAGGCATTCGAACCGGGTCACACAATTAGAATCGCCTCCAAAGCCATCCCCTGACCCTGGATCGGCCTCATCGTTATCGCCATCGCCGTATCCACTGCCACTGCCATACCCACCGCCAGTGTCATCGCCAGACCCATATCCATCATCTGTATCCCCAACATCGCTATCGAGTTCAATGATATAACAGCCGCCCTGCACGCTGCCAGCGATGGAATAATCTAACTGATCGGCAGTGACGTTCTCGCCGACACAAAGGCTAAATACAACGGACTGGTGTAATCCCTCGAGGCTGTACACCAAATCATCTTGCAGATGGTCTTTGTCTTGGATTTCCAATGCAGGGGGGGTCTTGTCGATTACAAATGTACCGGCACTCGCCCAGCCAGTCGCATCACTGTACAATTCTGGGTTTCCGGCCAAATCTTCAAACTTAAACGCCACTTGGTACACGCCGTCGATATCCCATTCTCCGACGATGTGTCTAAAGTCTCCAGTACTATTCACATCTTCAAAGAAGTCGTAGACATCGTAGGCTTCAGTAAATTCAGTCGCAGGAACCGTAACACGTATTTTCAGCGCATCATCGTAGTGCGCATAAGTATTTAGTTTCACGGCTTCAGAAAAAGAAGGAAACACATAGATTTCGTCGCCCGGTGTGGCTGGATTCGGTGTGTAAACCGGGGTACTGACCAAATAGGGCCCGGAAAAGTCTACATCAAGGACCTGGGTCACCCCTCCTGTATTCCCAGCGACATCGGTATACGAGATGCTCAGAGCTGCACTGGTAACGTGACTACCTAACGCGCTCTCAACGGTGACAGCGCTCCAGGTGCATTGGAGGAAAGTGCCACATGGATCGCTTGTATCACTCGGTGGCCCAGATGAACTACAAGAAGACGGCGTAAAGGACATGACCAAATCCATCCAGTTCACTTCTACATCGCTAATACAAATATCCGCCGTAAAATTTGTATGATCACCATTAGAACTGTAGGTGTTTTCGCCCAGTTCAGCGGCGTTAATAATCGTTATTTCCGGTGCGGCAGTGTCGATGTTAAATACACGGTGGAACTCCAATGCCTCGGTACGATTACCCACCAAGTCTTCAGCGTCAAACCGAACCCTGTAAGTGCCGTTGTGGTCATTTTCATCCACCAAGTGCGCCCACTGGACGCCCTCTGCTGATTCGGCAAAAAAGTTCGTGTCGTCATCGCCGCCCGGGACAATAACGACGGCCCTCAAAGATTCGGGGATAACCTCTTCATTAAAGGCCACGTTCATAACGATCTCATCCCCAGCTTTGGCCACAGTGGGCGTAAAAAAGGAGTTCGATTCATCGATCACGGGCGCCTGAAAGTCCAAGGTCACCGTCGTTTGCTCGGAAACACTGTTGCCCACCTCATCGGTCATGCCCACCCGCAAAATCTGCGAACCGCCCAGAGGTTGCATATATTCTATGTAAGGACTCTCGCCAATAATCCAGGCCGTGCAAGCGATGGCCAACGCCTGTTCCCTGATGTCCTGATCATCGAGACAGGCAAGGCGGTCATCGTGAGCGTCCTCCAACCATCTCTTTGCCTGTGCTTCATTTTCAGCCGGTAAATGCTGCACGCCATCAGCGTGGCCCATGCCCACAAAGTCGTTATCCTCAAACCGCCAGCCTTTGAGTTCCCCTGAGGGCAACCGCACCGCACACTGGTAAGAGCCCTTATCCAACCAGGGCTTTTCGAGCAAAATACGGGTCCCCAGAAGGACTTGTGGTAATCTGCTAATGGGTATTGCCCCATCGACCCCACTGCCCTCAAAAAACTCACCGATCTTCTGCATCCATTCCATAGCGTACGGATCAGCGTCTCTTTGAGCTTCTTCCTGTGCCCCCCAGCAAAAGGTCATCTTGTTGTGGGGGTATTTGAAGCTGTAGCGATCTGCCATCACTTTGAAATGATTCATTTCTGGTTCGATGTAGCGAAGGTTTAAAAACTTCCCATCCTTATTGGACAGGTAGATCTGCGTGTTATTAAGTTCGTCAACCAAAGTCAGCGTGAGGTAATATGTGCCTGACTTATCTTCCGTTTCGGTCTCGTTACCGCCGGTGTGCAGCCATTGGTACGTACCCGACACGTCCGGGCCATCACCCTGGGTGAAAAAATCAGTTCGTTCACTACGCCCCACGCTCAGTTCGGAGCTGGTACAAGACGCGCTGTTGCCGGAAAGCCACTTTTTGGCACACAGTTGCGGCCAAGATGCTGCGGGTTCATTCAGGGAGATGTTGATGGCGATGTCTGTACCCAACCCCGCTGAAGCGGGTGAAAGGGTGAGGTTTTCGATTAGAGGTCCGGTGGTATCCACTTCGAGCTGCGCTCTATCTGTACCAATGTTCCCAGCGAGGTCCGCAATGCTGGCCGTGATGCTATAGTCGCCATCCTCAAGTGCCATTAAGGCCACCAATTGCACGCGATCACACTGCAAACCTGTCCACGCCCCTGTTTCGTCGGTCACTTTCTCGCAGTGGTGCACATCGTCGCTGTCATCTTGAGTGGACAGGTCGAAGGGAACATCGCCCACGAGCAACTGTGCCGACTCCGGTAACACTGGCGTGAGCTTGTCAGCTTGGATGGCATCGCTCCAATCAAGATGAAAATTAATTGTGTCATATCCTGGTTGGTCGCCGATTCTCTTAACCAGTTCTTCTCCAGCATCGCCACCCCCTTGCCCGCGGGTAAAGAAAAGGTTTATTTCGGGCGGTACCCGGTCAATGAGGAATGGAAAACTGTCAGATTCCCAATCCCAAGTTGCTGGATCGAGGTCAGGCTCAGAAACATTGCCGACCAAATCTTGCCAATAGACTTTTGCAGCATAAGACCCATGGCGACTGTTGCCCGTTTCTTCTTGCGGAACTTGTGCCGAAAAGCCTACCGTGCGCTGATCGTCTGACAGGCAATTGCCGTTGGTACTGCAATCGATATCAAAGAGGTCCACATCGAACTCTTGACCGTTATCTCCCGAGAAAGCCGTGGCCACAAAGGGCCGAGCAGCCAGATCTGAAGCCAGTTTTTCATTGGCTGTCACCTGTAGGTTGAGGCCGGCCCCTCCCTTGGCGAATTGTGGTGACAATGAGGAGCTGCTCGCCAATACCCGGGGTGCGCGAAAATCAACACTGATTTCCTTAGAGGCAGACCCCACATTGCCGGCCATATCCGTCACTTCTACCTCGATGACATAAATACCATGGGACCACGGCCAATTGGCGGGCGGAATGACTGAACCCCCATCGACACTCGCTCCATCCGTATAACTGGCAATCTCTTTCCCCTCCATGAGGTGGTCGCAAGACTCCATGTTGAAACAAAACTGCACATCAAGATGACTGGACAAATAGCCGTTGGATTCGTCCGCCTGGGCGGCGTCGAGGACACTATAGGAGGCGTAGGTCTCTTCTTTGCGTACGATGATACCCACTTCGTAGACATCCAGGTCCATGTGGTGAAAATCCACGCGCAAATGGCCTTCGTTAAAGCCCGCCTGCGCGCTGAAACGATTGACATCGGTGTCCGAGTTCGCGAGTTCGGCCGCACTGTAACGAAGGCGCAAGCTGTTAGAGTCAACCCAGGGGACATCTTGGTCCCAGTTAAACGGCGTAAAAGGGTCTGCATCGAAGTTGTGAAACGTTGTCATCTCGTTTCCAGCTTTGTCCCGCACGTCGGTTTCCAAATGAACCAGTGACCATATGGTATCCCGACGATCCATGACGCCACTTTCCAACGCCGGGTCCATGTCAAAAGCCACCCGAAGACAACCTTGGTCCCCGCTGCTCACGCAGGTGCCGTAGAACACAAAATCTTTGATGGGTGAGCAATCACTGGGTAGGCCTTCACAGGACCCGAGACTTTGAAACGTCCCCCAGACCTCAGGCAGATCCACGCGGTTGATGCCGAAGATGGGTTCAGAAAACTGTAACTCGTAAGTTGGCGTCTCGTTAATATTGTATACAAGTTTGGGTGTTTGCGCACTGACGATGGTAGGCGCGGAAAAATCCAGCCGAACCTTGAGGTCGCTATTGGTTGCGATGTTCCCCACGCCATCGGTCACCTGCGTGAGTAAAGTAGCGATGCCCTCTCGGAGGAGGGATTGATTTAAAGGCAGCGCGAACACTGACCAGTAAAGGTTTGCTTGCGGCACGGTTGTGCCTGCGTCCACTGCAGTTGCGCCGTGGTCCGCCTCACTGGGTTCAACCGGCTCACTGGGCTCGGTGAACTCACTGGGTTCGGTGGATTCACTCGGTTCAGTGGGCTCACTGGGCTCGGCGGGTTCACCCGCCTCAATATTTCCGCCGCCATCTCCAATCAGTGATGCCAAACAATCCCTCCAAATGGGCGCCGGCAGTCCGTCCGGGTCGTCCGAGTCTAAAGACGCCGTTTCAATTCGCTCGAGCTGAAGGTTGCCCAAATTGAGCGCAATGCGTTCATCGGACATTTGTTCGTTGGTGGCCACGGCCACGAGGAGGACGTCTTCGTGTTTGGCGGTTAAAAGAGCCCCCCCATTGGCAGCCTGGGTCAGGCAAGCGGGCGTGTCGAAATCGGGCCTAAATACGGCCATTTGCAGTTCAGTTTCGAAGATATGAGGCGGTAAAGAATCCACCCAAAACCCGCGGCTTTCACTTACCGTGGAGCTCAGACCGAGTACATCAGTGGCATTGGATATCGTGATGTCGTAGCGGCCATCATCACCCGGGACGAAGGGGGCCGCGGAGGTGAGCACAAAAACGGGGTTATTGGTGGCATCCAAAACAAAATGCTCGTTCCAGTTTAGCGCGGTGGTCACCCCATTCACGGTTTTCACCAAATCAAAATCCAAGCCCAAAGAAGGTTCTGCCCGAAGCGCCTCATTAAACGTGAGGGTGAGTACCGCAGACTGCCCTGATCGATACGTTCCGAGGCTAAAATCGGCGGAGAGAATCTCTGGCGGGCTCAAATCCATTTGGACTTGCCCATTGGCAAACCCAACGTTGCCAGCGGCATCGGTGGCCTGAAATGTCACTGGGATAAAATTACGAGAATCGGTCACCGACACCCCCGGCGGAAACGTACAGGAATAATAATGTGCATTACAAATGTTGCTGGCGGCCGAACCGCAAACCAGTGCTGCGCTCTGAGGCTCGCTCAGTAAAGTCACCGCCAAACCGCCCATTGCTTTTTCGGTCAGACAGAAGGAAATGTTCACGTCTTCAAAGGAAACAAAGCTGTTGTTACTTTCTAATGACAAACTTTCAAAAACGGGAGGTACATTATCGAGTTTGACGTTACCGAGTTCGATCTCGTTGATGATGTCAGCCGCAGGGTTCCCTGCTTGATCCAATACGCCCTCAAGTGCGAAGTCGTAAATCCCATCGGCCATTTGCTGGGACTGGTAATCCAATTCGTAGATCAGCATCGTCACCCCAAGGGTGTCGTCTGCCATGAGAAGGTTTAAAGACGCTGGCTCTTGCCCTTCGCATAGCCCTTCTGAGCAACTGGCCCTCAGCCGCGGCTCATTCGTTTCCATATTGCTCTGAATGAGTTCGGTCATTTCAATCTCGATGCGCAAACTCTGCACCGAGCGCATCTCACCATTGAGTTCGTTGTTAGAGGCGATGCCAACGTTGAGTGGCGTGGTTAAAGTTTGCAAAGCTGGCGCTTCGTTGTCTAACCGGAGGGCTTGCACCATGTTTTGTGTGAGTAGGTTACCCGCCAAGTCTTGTGCCCGGATTTGAATGGGGTAAGTGGCATTGTTGCCTGCAGACCAATCGAGTGCTTCGAGGTCGTAAGTCAGCGTTGCATCGTAGGTGGTGAAGTTCGTTGTGCTTTCATCATCACTTGCGTCTGGGACACCTTCGGTAACAAAACCAAATTCTCCGTTGACCTCTTCTCCATCAACGTTTTGCAGCACGACCTCTAAGGTGCCACTGACCACATCTTCATCAAAGGTCAGTCTGAGTTGTGTGTCGTCCCCCGATTTGAGCCGGTCTTGCGACAGTAACAGGGGCGTGTTCAGCAAACGTGGTGCTTCAAAGTCAAATGAAACGGGCGGCGCAGTGGCGAGCCCGCCGTTGAACATGCGGTCCTCCATGATGATTTCGAGGGTACAAGGCTGATAAGGGATTTCGTGCGGCGGTCCCTGGGCCACGTACGAAAAAGTGTAAGTGGCCCCTTCTGTTTCACTGGCGGATTCTTCTGTACCGCTTTTTTCCCAGGGGATATCTGCGGCGCCGCAGTTCATGTTGACCTGCGGGTTGTCCTCTCCAAGGTTGTTGTTTTCTGGCAGGGGTTCACTGGCCTGAAATTTGAGGGTGAACGCTGTCCCCACCGAGCCTGGATGTGCGGGAGAGACGGTGATATCACCCAACACTTCGGGGCTCGCCAAATCATTGTTTTCGAGCGGCACACATTTGCCTACATCTTGGCGGCAGGTGAAGCCTTCGGGACAATCTGAAAGCTCGGTACAGCCAATGGCCACATTGTCGGGCAGATCCGCATCGAAAGCACACCCCGACAAGATCCCTAACGCCAGGGCCCACAGGCTATTTTTAATAGATATTCTCATGACTTACACAACTCTCAAGGCATTCCAAAACGGCTTTGATTCACCCTGTATTTTTAGCATGAAACCCCACAAAACCCCCGCGATCCGGCCTATAAAACCCATTTATACTGTAGACTTACGGTGTATTAGGCCTCACGGCTGGGCTGGGCTTTATTTAGCGGCGCCAAAAAGCTACCCTGCTCCGAAGAATTTGAACTTTCGACTCCGTGAGGTTTCCATGTCTATTTTGAAAATTGCCCGCGCCGCTGCTTTTGGTGGATTTGTTTTTGTTGCCGGTTGTACAGGCGCAACCGACGGGGATGCCGCTGGAGAAAACGAGGGGCAACCAGAGGCTAAAGAGGAAGTGACCCCGCAGGAAATCTACTTCGACACCGACCGTATTTTACTGCACGAAGTGTATTCCGGATCCAATTGCGGCCCGTGTAAAGGCGCCGATGAACTCATCCAGGGCATCATGGACAATAACCCAGACGAATACACCGCCATCCACTATCAAGTGGGCAGCGACCCTTACATGAGTTTCGAGTCGGTGGCGCGGTATTGCTACTACATTACTGGCAGTCCCAGCTGTGGTTATAGCATTCCGTATTTACACGTTGACGGTGTGAATGGATTCCACCCCGTGCAGGTGAACAACGATGTGGGCTACACCCAAGAGGATTTCGACAGGTTTCAATCGGAACCTTGTCACATGCGATTGGAAGTCACCCACGAGGTCACCGACCAAACGGTGGACATTGAAGTCACCATTACCGCTGGAGATGATTACGACAGTGAGGACATGGTTCTGCAGGCCGCGATCATCGAAAACACCACGCACAACAATATTGGTATCAATGAGCAGACCGAATTTCACCACGTGATGAAAAAAATGGTGCCCGATCACAATGGTACGCCTTTGGAACCCATGGTTGCTGGCGATGTGGTTACTTTAAATTTGTCTTACACTTTTAATGGCGAATACAATGGCGAAACCACTCGCAATGATCAAGTGAATCACGCAGTGGAGCACACCGTCGAACAGTTTGATGACTTATCGGTTGTGGTTTTTGTACAAGACAACGAAACCCAAATGGTGCATCAATCGGCGTGGGACGCCTACTAGCCTGGTCTAGAATACCGAAACGCCCACAGAGACGGTCATGAAGTGAAGCCAGTTCTTCACCCAGCCATCACCGCCATAACCTTCATAGTCGCCTGTGGTGCCTTCTGCCCCGCCACCTAGGTAACGAAGGTTCACGAAGGGACGAATGCCGTGTTTTAGAGTGACGCCCGACCGCAATGAAAAATCTAACAAGGCACCCACCACGTCACTGTCATCGTCACCATTCAGGTAATCCACCGCTGCGTAACTGCCATCCATTTCCATCCCATACCAAAAACCATTCTCTTGGGTTTTTCTCACCCTCAATTTCATGAGCGGCACGGGTCCAATATCGCGACTGGCGCGAAACAATTCGCCATCGGCAGACGCAAATTCGATGCGCGCATTACGCAACTGAATTGAGCCACCCACCTCAACATCTAAACTCGGGTCATTGGACAGATTGTACATGTAGGACCCTCTAAAAAATGGGAAACTAAAGCGAAATTTCATGGGTTCGCCCTCTGGAAAGTTCTCATTGTCGATGACGTAATTGTGACGCGCGATCACTTCGGTCTGTAGGTCTAGGGGTTGGTAGAGCAACACGAAGGTGTTCTTACCGACCAACCAATCCAAAGAGAATCGGTTCACCGCAAAGAGAACGTCTTGGCCACCATCTTCCACGTAGTCCACCACCGAACCGGTTTTAGAGTATTGAATCTGATGCTCCAGCGGCGCAAGAAAACCCACTTCGGCATGGGCCGCCAGCTTGTAAAAACGGTCGGGCTGATTCACCCCCAGAAGTTCCATGGCCGTATCTGCCTGAACTGGCACACTGAAAGACAACACAAACAAGAAACACAAACTTAATTTTGGGATGGTACGAAGCATAAGAAACCTCTGAATGGTGATGAGAGATACGCGTGCGTGGCGCCACCAGGTGCCCTCGCAGCCTGTTTGTATCATAACGGTGAAGGGAAACCAGTTTTTGAGCGCCTGCGGCCCTATTCATGCCCTGTAAAAAATTCGGGCCATCGGGGAAAAGTCTAAAGCAGCCTTCTTTTCTGTAAGTTAAAATGCTAAAGTTCTTTCTCACAGGAGAAGCAATGGCATGGATTAAACTGCCCGGTGATGAAGAGACCCCAGAACTCGCAAGAGCGACCAAACCCTATCGCCAAGCGGGCCGGGCCGTGCCGGCGGTAGTGGGCGTGATGAAGCCAAGCCCAAAGACCTTGCGAAGCGTACTCCAAATGAATTTCAGTGTGACCTTTGGCGGTTCCAGTCTGGGCCGTATCCGCGAAGAAACCATCGCCACGGCGGTGAGCGCATGGAACGACTGCTTTTACTGAACGGTTTCGCACGCAGGGTTCTTGCGTGACGAATGGGACGGTGGTCCCGATCAAGTGGCTGGTTTTGTCCATCTGATGCTCGAAGCGGGCCGGCAAGCAGCTGAGCTGCCCCTCAAAAAAGGGGTGCACGCCCTGCAAATGCACATTGCGCGTTTACAAAAGGTGGCGCCCAGCTTCTCCCAAAAAGATGTGGCCATGCTGCATTTTGCTGCACAAAACGCTTGGGCCCCGCGTCATAACAACAGTGAACACGTTCAACAGATGCGCAAAGCTGGGTTCAGCGATCTTGAAATTCACGATGTCACCCACGTGGTTTGCTGTTTTTCGTATATGAATCGATTGGCCGACGCCCTGGGCGTAACCTCTCCAGAATCCCAGCGTGAATGGGGAAACACCTTATTTGGGCAAGGTGGTTTCGATGCCCATCTTGCTTGGGCAAAAGACCATGGCGGTTACGATGCCTAACACCCATCAGTTATTCTAAAGCAGAATGATGTTAATAAAGCCCAACGTTTTCACATCTAAAGGTTCCACGTCTGCGGGCGGCATGCTGTCATAGCGCAACACCCAGGACAGCCCCAGAGAGATTCGGTCTGACACCGGAACGTTCATTTTGCCCTCGCCCAACGCTTGAATATCATTAAAATCGTCGAACCTTGGCTGGTAGTAGACGGTGTTGGAAAGATGAAGGTGGTCAGGAACGATGTG
>MDTD01099964.1_pt1 | contig 18872 bp, 10 predicted proteins | sample 811221 | NCBI WGS metagenome assembly MDTD01 (sample SAMN05326646, study PRJNA326480) | marine metagenome | isolation source: seawater | place: Pacific Ocean: South West | collected 2011 | reverse complement strand
AATTTCTCCAAAATAATCAGCATAAATTTCGTTGTAATCCTTAAAATCTCGTTGCATATTAATTAAAAATGATGTTACGTCTACGACATCCTCGAGACATGATCCTGAATCTTCCAGTATTGTCTTAATATTTTCAATACAGGCTATAGTTTGGGCTCTCATATCGTAGTTGAGAGGTTCACCCTCTAGATTTCTAATAGGCCCTCCGGGTATTGCGTTAGATTTTGCTTGTCTAGGACCTACTCCAGAGAGGTACAGTAGATTTCCGACTTTTCTTGCATGTGGGTACGCACCAACAGGCTTAGGTGCTCTAGTTGTAGAAAGACTTCCTTCAACATGTTTAATTTCATTAATTTCAGGTTCATCGTCACTAAAATTAACTGTATCTTCAAACTTCGGAATATCAAGAACTTCCCTATCACCTTTGTACTCTTCCACATCATCTTCATCATATTCCTTATTTTCTACATTATCAGAAATAGGAATTAATGATGCAATTGCACATCCTGCTCCGTGCACTGGTTCATAAGCGTGAACTTTTCCTGAAAAATTGTTGTGCTGCCCCATCACTCCAGCAAGCCACCACATTGGTTTGAATGAAACAACTTTTTGCACGCGAATTTGTTGATGAATTTCCCTAGAAAGTTGACTAACATCTTCTAACCTACCTTCATCTAAAAATTGGAGAATTTTCCTGTTCCATTCATCGTCTTTCTGTGAATGGATTTTATCTTCATGGGGTTTTATAGGTTCTGTAAACATCCTATTGGAGAGTGAACTAACAACAACCACAGCTACTTTTTTTCCAGACCTCTTAATCGCATCATTTGCTGATTTACCCAATACAATTGTTTCAGCACGATTTGAATACATATTGCTAGAACAAATACCAGCGGGTATTCTATTATCTGGATTCAATAGGGAAAGTGCTACTACTGTGCCCGTATCAATTGGAAAACCATTGTAAGATACTACTCTTGATTCTAGTCCTCTAGATTTTGCAGAATTACACAGGTTTTCAGCAAAGTTCGTATCGATTAAAAATTTGTAAGGCATCGAACCTAAATAATGAAAATCGTGGTCAACATGAACCCATTCTGGATTTTTTAAACCTTGAAATTGATGACCAATTATACTAATCCATAGTGTTGAGTAAATAAGAATAATTTCAGCTTCACTTTCTTCAATAATTAATCTTGCTTGTTCATATGCTTCCCGTAGTCTAGCCCATCCAGGATTTTTTTCAGGGCATAATAGAGGGTGAGGGTGAGCAGGAACTACCAAACCAAGAACAACTTTTCCTTCACTCATGGCTTACACCTTTAATTTTTCTTCTTTCGTCATTTGTATTCCAAGAAGCTATTGCATTACCAGTTCCGATAATTGTTCCGTATTCGTGAATAGTGGCGGGATATGTCGGGAAATCTAGAGAACTCAACATCCATGTCAAAGCCCCGCCATCGGTTTCAGCAACACTTTGTTCCGTAAATTCAGGCATCATTTCTACTAATTCTTTAGTTTTACCAGACTTCATCATATTTATCATCTTCATATCCCATAAGTATTGCGAGTGATTTGTAATATGTTCTTTAGACATGTCCTCAGGAATTTCTGATTCGCTCACAAAGTGTCTGTGAGAAAGTGAATTACTTGAAATAACAACTGCTTTTTTACCACTTTTCCATATAGCATTTCTTGTCGCTTCCCCTAATTGAATCATCATCTCTTGCATTACTTCCACAGAATAATAATGAACTGAGCGATTTGATGAAATAGAAACAATTGGTTTGTCCCAAGCTGGATTAGTAAGATGACAAGAAGTGATGGTTCCATAATCTACTCTAAAATCAGGGTTTTCCATCATTTTAACAGATAGACCATTTGATTTTGCTTCATCATGGATCATCTTCGCAAGTTCTACATCAATTTCTAAATCGTAGTGATATCTGAATAAATTTGGAAAAATAGGATCAACACTTAAAGATTTAAAATTTTTAAGACCCAAAAAGTGTGTTCCAATGTAAGTTTGCCAATGCGGGGAAAGAATTACAATTACATCATAATCTATGTTTTCAAGTTCTTTTCTCATTCTTTCGTACCCCCATCTAAGAGTCTCCCATCCACATTCCGCAATTGGTTCATTCTGAGGTGGATTTTCGGCATAAACAAGATGAGGAGGGTGTGGGGCTAATAATCCCGCTACAATTCGACCTCCGCCCATACTACCACGAGTTGGAACAGGCACATGAACCCATTGAAAGAATTCATAAGATGTGTGATAATGTCGTAACGTGGTCGACAATTCCATTAGAGGTGCTCCAATTTCTTCAAATCTGGTTAAGGGAGATATAAGAAGTTCCATTCTCCCTCCTTTGCTGGGTATTCTAGCAGGAATAATCTCGTATATATTGGACAAATCGTTCCCAGATAGAGGCTACTTGAGTAATGAATATTATCTTGGTACTGCTTTCGAATTGCAGATTATTGTTGTAATATCCTATTTATTTTCAATTCCTATGCTTTTTTTGGAATCCAAAAGATTTGAAACATCCTTTAAGCAAATGATTTTTGGAGCTTTTCTGTCTACCATTGTGTGTTTTATAATGTCTTATGGATATGGATATTTCCCATTATTATTGATACTATACATGCAGTGGCTATGGATTTGCTATTTTTGGCAAAAAAAGAAATTACCTCCTTTTAGATACTCGATCTGGATTTATTTAGGATTATTGTGTGGAGGTGTGGCAGGTTCAATTTTTTCATCTATATTGATTAACTAAAATTAGCCCAAAAATGTACAAATATTTTGCATTTCACTAAAGAATTCAACAGAATAAAGACCCCCTTCTCTTCCTATACCTGAATCTTTCATTCCTCCAAATGGGGTTCTTAAGTCTCTGTGTAACCAGCAATTAATCCATACAATGCCAGTATCGAGTTCTTTAGCGATGTTTTCACCAGATTGAACGTCTTTAGTCCAAATACTAGCAGAAAGTCCATAATTAGTAATATTTGCGATTTTAATAGCTTCATGAATTTCACTAAATGGATGAATTGTCACAACAGGTCCAAAAATCTCTTCTGTAGCTGCTTTAGATTTATGACTTAAGTCTGTGATAATTGTAGGTTCGATAAATGCTCCATTGGAAAAAGTCTCTGGAAGAATAGGTTCTTTACCGCCGTAAATAACATTACCTCCCTCTTCAATAGCCATTGCAATATAATTCATCACAGTTTCTTTGTGTCTAAGGGAAATTAAAGATCCTAATTCAGTATCTTCATCTAGTGGATTTCCAATTTTCATTTGAGAAACTCTTAGTCTGAATATTTCTACAAATTTTTCATAAATTGAATCTTGAACTAGAATCCTAGAACCGCACAAACAGACTTGACCTTGGTTGAGAAATGCTGATTTAACAATCTGGTCAATATGTTTTTCAAATTCTGCATCTTTAAGAATTATTGTAGCATTTTTTCCTCCAAGTTCAAGGCTTATTTTTTTGAACATTGGAGCAGCAGTTTTAGCCACAATTTTACCAGTTTCAGTGCCTCCAGTAAATGAGATTAATTTAATCTCATGATGTTCAACCAAAGCTTGACCGCATTCGCTTCCATAACCGTGAATTAAATTAAAAACCCCCTTAGGTAGCCCGATTTTATCGATGACTTCTGCTAGAAGATTTGCTGTTAGTGGGGTTAATTCTGAAGGTTTTGCAATTACACAATTTCCCATTAATAATGCTGGAGCTACCTTCCAAGATAGTAAATAAAGCGGTAAATTCCAAGGTGTTATTAATCCTGCAATTCCTAATGGTTTATTCAAAACTCTATTAATTGCATCGTTCATTTTAAATTCTGGTTGATGAATTTCATTAACCAGATTAGCAAAAAATCTAAAGTTATATACGGAACGACTTGCATCTACATTTCTAGCGAGAGAAATGGGTTTACCAGTGTCTTTAGACTCCATCAATGCTATCTCTTCATATCTATTTTCTAGTTCATTTGCAATTTTTTCTAACCATTCTGCACGCTTAGTAATTGAAATTTTATGCCAGTTGTCATTACTGCGACATGCATTAACTGCTAATTGGATATCTTTATTTGATGATCTCGGTATAGAAGCTATTAACTCTCCTGTTGCAGGATTAAAATTTTCTATAAATTCATCGTTAAGTGAATTCAGAAACTTTCCGTTTATGTAATTTTGAATGAGTTTCATTCTTCTTCACCTAAAAGACCTAAATCGCTAAAAACACCTTTCTTAATGTGTCGTTTCCAATCATAAAGCCATCGATCCGTATTTGGGTCCCATTCATCCCAGGTTGGAATTTGCTTTAGTATTTCTAATTTGGAGTTAGGAACAATTCCCGGTACAACGAATGCTTTTTGTCTATCTAATGGGTATGGATTGCGTAATTGAAATCCAAGAACTCCTAAAATTGCTCTTGCTACATACCATGTCGCTTGTGGATTCCATCCGTGAGCAATCTTTATCACCACCCCGAGACCATTTGGATAATCTTCGTGATTAATAGAAAGACCAAGTAATCCATCTGCGCCTTCTTTAGCCACTACTTTACCATTACAAGATTTAATTATTGTTGAATCCAATCTGTTGAAACCACCAATTAAATCAGGATTTTTTATCATTGAATCCCAAATCCAATCAGAATCTTTTTCGCGAACTAAATATGAAAATAAAATTGAGAGTTCGTTAACAGTATTTGAAACAGTTGGGAGCCCACATCCATCTTTACCAATTCTTAACGGTTCCCAGGAATCTCCTAGAACAAGTTTCAAATTTTTTAAATAATGTTGAAAAACCTCGTGTCCAGGTAATGTGTAACCTGCCCTATTCCATCCTTTCAACTTACAACCTTTCAGGATTGCTGCATGCTCTCCAGAGCATGTATGGTACCATCTGCGTGGCCTTCTAACTTGTCTTCCAAACTGTACTAAAGGTGTATCTAAAGGTGTTTGCATTAATCCCCACTCCGATTTAAGTAGTAAAGATTGAGCAGAAGCCACATGTTCAGTATCTCCATTATGACTTGAAACTGAAATAGCTTTTTGCTCCCAAGTTGTCTCACTGTCTAGACTTTCGGCAAAAGTCTTCATCATTAATGGCTTCATCATTGATCTTCCGTAGCACAAAACATTTCCTCCAAATGAATGAATTATTTCATTCCCATGGGCCCAAGCAACAGCGCCGTGTATTGTAGTTTCAGATACACCGTTTCGACGATAGTCTACTAATGGCTGCCAATTAACATCTCTTCCTGTGGCAATTCCGTCCTCGATTTTACCTAGTGGTGAATCTGGATAAACTTCACTACCTGGTTTACCTGGTGAAACCGCTGTTTTCTGCTCGTGTTTAATACCCATATTATCGACATCTATTTTCAAAATTTGGAGCTACAAGTTCCATGAATGCAGACATATTTCTACATACTCTTTTCGAGTCATGATTGAAGAAATCGAACCATGTCATTAATCTGTCTTCAGGATGATAACGTTCATTAATTTGTTTGATAATTTCCTCCGCATCACCAATTAATGCGTTGTTTGCAGCCTTGGAGATTTTTTCAGGATCTAAGGTTCCTTCCAAAGCATTCCAATAACTCCCTAATGCAGCGGATGCTTCTTTTCTTGCTTCTTCATTTTTTTCTTCTTTTGTTAATCCTTCTTCTTCATTAATGAAAACAAATACCGTCCTCGGCATATTTCTCCTTTGCCATTCACCGCCATCTTTGTGAAAATATTCTTTCATCCTATTGTGTGTATCATTTATTATTTCTGGAGATGTGATTGAAAGATTAAAGATATTAACTGGAAAAATTGAATTGCAAAATTTTTGAGCCTCAGGATTATGGGTTCCTGCAATTAAGTTTAGTAAATCACGATTCCAGTTCTGTGGAATTGTTTTTATCTTCTCAAATTCCCACCTATTGTTAATTTCAATAAATTGACTATACTCAGAATTCCCTTCCATATCCATCTTTGCTTTTTGTACTAGTTCCCAAGATTCATCATCTTTAAAAAGCTCTTTAGACAATATGGTTTTTCTAATGTCTTCACTAGATACAATTTCACCTTTGATTAACCTCAGGAAAATATCACACGCTTCTAAGAATATTTGACTGCGTAAAACAGGCCATGCAGCAGCTTCAATAGAGTTTCTAGGGATAATTCCATACGGCCGTGCCATGAATTCAAATCTTCCAGATGAAAAACCAATGTTTAATTTTCTTTTTTCATTTTTATTCAACCCGTGTAGGGCAAGGAATGCTCCTATTCTTTCCGCCATGCCAATTGGTCCGCCATTACAAAAAATACTCATTACAGCACTTCCGACTTCAATATTTTTTGTTCGAGAAAACATTTGGTGTGCTAATTGAAAAAAGTCAGTACAAAGTCCAACTTCTCCCTGCCAATGAGGGATTACTGGTTTTTTGTTAGATTTTTGAATCTCAGTAGAGAGGTGAGCCTGCGCAACCCAAGCAACTCCAAATCCAATTTTATCTGCGACATCCAATTGTTCGAAGAAATTAGAATACATCTGATCTTCGGATGGAATTAATCCAGTAGAATCAGGGGTTTGGCTAATAGAAAAAAATATGTCAAATTCCATGATTATCAACTCATATTGAACGCATTCTCCCACCATCTACAGCCATACTTACTCCACGAATCCCTCCACTTGTTGGTAAACATAGAAAAGTTGTTGCAATTGCAGTTTCCATAGGATCAATTAATCTACCAATAGGGACTTGATTCATCCAATTTTGTTGGATATCCGGAATAGTTTTTCCTGTTTTTTCACTAATTGATTTTGCTAATGAGTTAAGTCTGCTTGTATCAGTAAAACCGGGTAGGATATTATTGATTGTAATGCATGCAGGTAATTCTCTTGATAGTGACTTCGACCATGATGCCATTGCACCTCGTAATGTATTTGATAATCCTATGTTATCAATTGGTTCTCTTACTGATGTCGAAATAATATTTACAATTCGTCCAATTCCAGCATCTTCCATTCCAGGTACTACCATCCTTGTTATAGTATGTGCTGCGTGTAAGTGTCTTTTGAATGCAGGTTCAAATTCACTAAGTTCTACGTTTAGCAGAGGTCCACCTGGAGGTCCAGCAGCATTGTTAATTAGTATATGGATTGGCCCATCATCTAGTAGTTTAGTAATCGATTTTTCAACATCTTCTGTATTTTCTAAATCTAGTGCGAGAGCTTTTGCAGAGTTAGCACCCAGATGCATTAATTCCTTACAAAATACATCTAAAGTATCTTTATTTCTGGAGCAAATTATCACATCTGCCCCCGTTTTGGCCATTGACTCTGCGATTGATCTTCCAATACCTTTAGATGCTCCGCATATTAATGCTCGGAACCCTTTGAGAGCAGAATTATGAAATGGGAAACTTTCTCTATTCATTTTTTCACCTCAATCTACATAATGCTGATAGGTTTGTTTTTTTAATTTTTCATAGACTTTATCTAGGATGTCTTGTGGTGCATTTCGAAATGTTGGCCATTGACTTTCACCTTGAGGACGTCTTAAGTCATCCCATCGACCCTCTTCATAGGCAATTAATGCTTCTTTCATAAGAACTCCAGCTAAAACCAAAGTTTCATAGCATAGATCTTCGTAGGTTGCACCTCTTTTAACAGGTATTTCTCTACGAAATAATAAATCTCCCGTATCAATGCCATTATCACAAAAATGAGTTGATGATCCAATTGGGATGTCATGATAAACAGACCATGCTGGAGATGCAGATCCTCGACAATCGGGTAATAATCCTGGGTGAGAATTAATCACTCCATCTCTTGGGAAATCTAAGATGTCTCCTCTAATTATTCTTGTACCCCCAAAGACAATTAAATCTAAATTTAAATCTCGAATGTGTGGCATAACTTTTTCAGAATTGTGAATTGGTACATTGACATGTGAAATGTCTTTTCCATATATCTGAGTACTTATTTCAGGAGCAATGGGGTGCCCATCTATACGTTTTAGAAACTTCTCTCTTTCTTCAGTTCCAACATCAGAATCTTCCTCGATTATTATTTGAGGGATAAAACCCTCAGACAAAATTTGTTTGAGCATTTCTCTTCCATATGGGTGCTCTTTTAGTAAAAGAAACGCAAAACGTGGTTTGGCCATACTAATCCCAATACTTCTCGGTCTTCAATTCCTTCGTTGAATTAGGGTGTGCATCTTTTCCGATCTCTTGGGAATAGTACTGTCTCTCTGACGTTTCCTGCACCTGTTAGAACCATCAACAATCTTGCAACTCCTAGGCCCCAGCCAGCGTGCGGTGGTGCGCCATAACGAAAACCATCCACATAAAAATCAAAATCATCTGGATTTAAACCAACATCTATCAAATTTTGCGTAAGCACTCCTGCTCTGTGTTCTCTCTGTCCACCACTTGTCATTTCATCACGGCCATAATTTAGATCAAATCCCCTTGAAAGTTGCCCGCCTGTTTTTGAGACCTCACTTTTATCATGGAAGATATAGAATGGTTTCATGGACATTGGCCACCTGGGTATGAAATAAAATTCTGAATATTTTTCTGCAATAATGTCTGCATGATGTGCTTCAATGTCATCTCCCCACTTAATGTCGCTACCACTTTTTTTAATCAGTTCAATTGCATCACAGTAAGAGACTCTTGGGAAGGGGATTGTTGGTACGTTAACTACAATTGGTTCTTTCCCATCAGAAATTCTGAACTCATTTACATCATCAATTAAATTTTGATCATTTTCTTTGATTTTTCGCCAAATTTGTGTAATCATTCTTTCTTGAACGCACATTACGTCTTCATCACTTGCCCAAGCCATCTCGATGTCAAATGAAATGAATTCATTCAAGTGTCTGTACGTATCGTGCTTCTCTGCTCTAAATGCAGGACCAATTTCAAAAACACGTTCTAAGTTACCCATCACAGCTAATTGTTTGTATAGTTGTGGACTTTGAGATAAGTAGGCATTTCTATCAAAATATTTGATAGGAAATAAATTGGTACCTCCCTCGGCAGCTGCAGCTATAATTTTAGGACTATTTATCTCACCGAAACCTTCTGAAATTAGATGTTCTCTGCCATATTGTAAGATTTTACTTCTCAGTCTAAACATTGCATTCACATGTTTCCGTCTTAAATCTAGGAATCTATTATCTAATCTAACGTCCATTCCGACTTCGACCTTATCTGTGATTCCCAATGGCATAGGTGTTTCTGCGAGCGAAAGGATATTCACTTCACTTGCTACAATTTCATATTCTGCAGGAGGTAAAGGCTCTCCCTCAGGAACTTTTGGAGCTCTTTTTTCCGCAATTATCCCTTTGATCTGAAATGTTGATTCACGACTTGCATTTTGGGATAATTCTAGTTCTTGGTCGCTAACATTTCCCTTTTTGATAAATGCCTGTAGATGACCTGTACCGTCTCTAAGTCTGATAAAGCAAACTGCTCCCTTACCTCTAATAATTTCTGCGAATCCACATAGTGTTACTTCAGAATTAATGAATAATTTACCATTTGAAGCTATTTCATTCAATGTATTAGTTCGATAATTTGTAGGTATCCATTTGACCTCACTAGTGTTGACCATGCATATGCTAGGGTATACACTCCTTCAAATTGGCGCATATGAATACCGAACTTTTCATGAACAGAGTCACTCAGGGCTATTTATGCGAGGGCGTTTATTCACTTCAGAATCAGTTAGTTCTGGACATCCAGACAAACTCTGTGACCAAATCAGTGATGCGATTTTAGACGAGTGTATAAAACTAGATCCCAATGCAAGAGTTGCTGTTGAAGCATTTGTTAAGGGGATGGAGGATAAGAGCCTAATCGTATTGGGTGGTGAGGTAACGGTAGATGGTGAAGTGCCAGACTATGAAAAAATTGCCAGGGATGTATGCATCAATGTCGGTTATAATTCTCATGAAATAGGTATGGATGCAAGAAGTTCTGAGGTGTGTGAGATGAAGGTCGCTATCACAACTCAGTCTCCAGATATCTCTGATGGAGTTAATATTGGTGGCGCTGGCGATCAAGGCATGATGTTCGGATATGCTTGTACAGAATCTGAGTCATTTCCTGGATTAATAGGAACTTTCATGCCACTTCCAACGATTTTATCGCAACAATTGACTAGGCGGTTACAAGAGGTCAGAGAAAAAGGAATTCTCCCTTGGATTAGGCCAGATGGTAAAAGTCAGGTAACAATTGAATATGATGAATCTGGTACGGCTCGAAGAGCTTCAACAGTGGTTCTAGCCAATCAGCATAAAGATTTGATTGAAGAGAAAGGTAGCATAGAAGAGGAGAGAGAATATATTCAAAGTGAATTGATAAAACATGTTGTTAATTATGTTATTCCAGATGAGTTGATCGACTCAGAAACTAAAATAATCGTGAATGGTACTGGTAGATTTGTTGATCCAGGTGGTCCTTATGCAGATGCAGGATTAACGGGACGAAAAATTATCGTAGATACTTACGGAGGAAGTGCACCTCACGGAGGCGGAGCTTTTAGTGGAAAAGATCCAACTAAGGTCGATAGGTCAGCTGCCTACATGACTAGATGGGTTGCAAAACATGTTGTTGCAAGTGGACTTGCTGACAAATGTACTATTCAAGTAGCTTATGCAATTGGTAGAGATGAACCAGTGAGCATAACTGTGAATACACATTCAACAGGGATAATCTCAGATAAAGAAATAGAATCTAGAATATCTAATGTATTCGATTTCACTCCACAAAAAATTATTGAGAATTTAGGTCTCAGAAATCCGATTTATTTGGTTACTGCTTCAGGTGGTCATTTTGGTCGTGATCCATCTTCAAAAGGACATTTTTCTTGGGAACGAATAATTCCTGAAAAAATGGAAATGTTACGCAGGGAGTGATAATTTCTCCCACGCCCCTTATAGGGGCGTATTATGTCCCACCTGTTGTGAGTAAAAAGCCATCAAGCCGACGAACAGGAATATTTCTGATATTATTCATGGTGATTTCTTCTACAACTCCTCTAATTTCTTCGGCTTCAAACTCAGCAAAAATTGAATTAGATTTATCCGAACAGCATCTATTAATTTTACCAGGTACTACAGCTAATATTACACTTACTATTCATAATAATGATTCTCAAATTAATGATTATTCAATCGAACTCAACCCCAGTTATAATCCTGCTTGGAATATTAACATAATTGATTCGGAGATCGAGAATGTACTTCCAACGTTTTCAGAATCAACTACTATTGTAGTGTCACTAGATTCTCTAGCTTTACTATCCGATGATACAACAGTTGAGTTTTTAGTGAATCAAACAGGTGGCTCCGATTCTGCAACAATAGAAGCATTTTTTTCTGTTCATCCTCATTATGAAGCATCCTTGAATTCTAGTGAAGTTGGAGATAACGGATTGATAGTAGTTAATCCAGGCTCAACTACGGATGTGAATATTGAGGTAATGAATCTTGGGAATATGAATGATACTATATTACTGGATGTCATTGATGAGCCAGACCTAATACAATGGTGGTCTGATTATACATCTAATGAGTCACAACCAGAAGTAAATGGAAATGAGACCATTACACTTGTAAAACCAATTTTTGGAGCTGAATTCGATATTTCTACCGATGATATAGAAATTACCACCAATGCTTCCGGATTAACTCCTAATTTAGAATACGATTTAGACATTAAAGCAGTAGATTCGAATGGATTAGTTGTTAAGACGTGGAATTCAATTTTAAATTCCACAAATGGAGCCCAAGCCTTCAGTACTCTTTGGTCAACTACTGAGGAAGGTAATATTACAATCTGGTCTAATGTTAGTTTTAATGGTAGTCTATTGAGTAGTGATTTCTCAGACATTTGTCTGTACGATGTTTATGGATGTTCTATAATAGCACAATATTCTTTGAGTGAAGGAACTATAACGGGTAATGGAACACTGCTATATTCATATGACTCAAATGGTTCAACATATACTTTGGGAGATTTAGTAGACAATGGTACAGTGATTACTATTGAGGCAATACCTGACGATAATTGGAGTTTTACAGAATTTAATGGTGATTTGAATTCTACAGTGAATACTACTACAATTGAAATTGATGAACATAAAACAGTTGGAGCTTTATTTGAAGAAAATGAAACAATAATTTTACTACCCGAAATTCAAGTTAGTGTTACTACTAATTCTACACATATGTTTTCAGTATTTGAATATGATAACCTCACCCAATCTGGAGCATATCAGATATTTTATGAAGTTAGAACTAATACCACATTTCCAGTAGTTGTTGAAGTAGGTTGGGATAATTTCACAGCATCTACAAAAAATGGATTCAGATATTATAATCAGACATTTGATAATGGTTCTTATTGTATCACAGTATCCTTATATGCAAATTTAATTCCATTGGATTCTGATAGTTTTTGTTTTGATATCCCTTCAAGTAATTCACAAACTACAATGCAAATTTCTATGGTTAGCAATGCGAACTCAATACCTGAAAAATGGACCGCCTATTGGTTAGACGATGTATTCTCCAATATGTCACCTATGTCATCTGACATTGCAACACTGAGGATTACAATTCCAAATGGTACAGCACCAGGTTATCTTGGATTGAGATTATGGGCATCTAGTACGCAAGGCAATGTTTCTATGTCAACAGTTATAGTAATTCAAGTAGGTTCCCAAGACTCTGTTGGTATTTCAGATGTTACTAATCATACATGGCTTCCAGATACTCCTGCAGAGGTTAAGTTGGAGATAAAGAATAATGGTAATAGGGCTGTTGGTTATGATTATTCTACAGAATCAACATTTGGTCCTTGTGATGTTGTAGTGTCAAGTATTGGTTCAACATTAGGAATTAATGAGACAGAATTAGCATACATCTCTGTTAGGCCATGGGAAGTTTCTCACAGAAACGATACGTGTGGATTTAATTTCATTGCTGAGAACAGACTGAACTCTGAGCGTACAGTATTCCCAGTATTAATTAGAATCGGAGTCAGTTGGGGGATTGAGATATATTCTCCAGAATCTAAATCGTTAGAGTATGATGAAACAACTACGGTTACATTTACAGTCAAAAACCTAGGTACAGAACAAGATGAATTCAGAGTAGAAACAATAACACCAAGTGGTATTTCAGCTACCCCCCCTCCAGGATTATTAACTATTGCAAGAGGCCAAACCGATGTAATCGATATTGATTTTTATTTAGAGGAAAATAGTGATTTAACAGGGAAAACAGATGTTATAGTCAAGGTTTTAACTCAAAATGGAGCATCATCTCAAATTATCTACAGTTTGGATATTAATGGACTAACATCATTTGAATTAATCGGGCCTCAAGATTCAAGATTATCTATTGACTCAGGAAGTTCAGAAGAGTTAAAACTTGATATAATAAATACCGGAACACAAGTTAACAATTATAATCTTAAAAGTATTTCAGGAATACCTTCATGTATAAGCCTAAATGGAACAGATTCAAATTTATCTAATGCAGTTGTAGATAGTGTTACCGAAATTTCTATTGGTTTCAACGCTAATATCAACTGTCAATCGGGAGATTATCCAATTACAGTTTATATTGAAGAAATCGAAAGTAAAATATTAGAATATATTAATGTCACAATTCAAATTTCATCTTTAGGAAATGTTGACATATCATCTTCAAGCACTTCTCCAGTAATTGGAACTAATAATTTTGAGCAGCTAATCTTGACCATTTCTAACTTAGGTTCAGATAAATCTACATTTGAAATTACTATTGTGGGTGCATCTGGATTTGATGTGTCTTTAGAATCAAGCATTGTGGAAATAAACCCCAATGCTCAACTAATATTAAACCTTGGAATTAAAAGAACCAGTGCAGTTGGTGATGCGGAAATTTCGGTAAATGTTGTAGATGTAAATAGAAACTCAGTAATGGATTCAATAAAAATTAATGCATTAGATCAAGTAAGTATGGCAGATTTAATTATTCAATCAACAAATAATGACGTGAAACCTGGAGAATCAATTACAGGTAATTTATTAATCAGCAATCAAGGAAATCAGGAAGATAATTTCACAATTTCTTCAAATGGAATTGAGTGTACAATGTCTACAAATATTGAATTAAATCCACAACAATCAGAGTCAGTACCCTTTTCTTGTAAAGTTCCAGATTCCTCTCCAGCAGGATCATATATTCTAATTTTTGAAGTAACTTCTAATAATGACATATCAAAACAAAAATCTCAAACTTTACAATATAGTATCTTAAGCGAGTATATTTCTGGAATAGAGGTCATTGAAATTGATGTTTCTGAGACTTTAATCGAGATGAACTATGATGGTAGTACTGTAATGTCTGTAACGATTAAAAATTTACTGAATGAACGTATCAACGGAACTCTAACTGTAGAAGGTTCAGAAAGTGGATCATTTGATTTCATCTGGGATGGTTACATTAATGATGCTCAGTTTGAGTTAGATCCATTTTCAGACATGAGTATTAAATTGACCATTATTCCTAACACAAATGCCTCAATTTCTACCGAGATTAGGATTGTTGCGTTCAATTCAATTTCAAGTAGTGACACAAGTGACTCTGTGAATTTAGTAGTTGATGGTTTAAGATTGCCCCCCAAAGGATTAGATCTCAAGATTGGTGAGTTGGACGAACAACAGACATTAATAGCCTTATTTTCAGGATGGGGAATTATTCTAGTAGCTGTGTTACTAAAAATTAGGAAATTTAAGAATCGGAATAAAAATAATAGTGATTTAAATCCTTTAAACACATTGCCAATTATCACAGACTTGCCTCCACTTGAAGATTTACCTCCAGTTGAAGAAATACCAACTATAAATTCAGATATTCCAGAAATTTCTTCTTTAGAGAGTAATATTTCTCTGGAGACAAATTCTACCAAATTAGAATCAGACGGAACTGTTAGATGCTACAGTTGTAATGCAAAACTTAGACCTCCAGCTGGCAAAGCACCCCCATTTAGATTTAATTGTCCTAAATGTAAGGAAATTGTTAGAGTTTCTAATTAAGTTTGACTGCAATTAGTAAGAAAGCTGTATGTCCTAAAGGACCATTTACTGGCCTAATGCCTCCTTTCATCGCTCTACCCCATGTTCTTTCTATTAATTCACCAGCCCATTCTACAGATAGACCCAAATTTTCGCAAGTACTCCATGAATTCTCTATTTGAGAAGTCACAGGACAATAGCAAGCTATCCGACCACCAGGACGTAATAAATGAGCCACAGAAGAAATTGCCTCTGAATGGTCAGGCAAATCTAAAATTATTGCATCAAATCTTTCACAAATTTTAGTAATTTCAGTTACACAATCCTCTATTTTCCCCTCAATGTGAATGTGTTTTCCAGATTCCACACCAGATTTAATTCCATTTTCTAAATTTTTCAGTCCAATTTCAGAATGTTCAGAACGAGGTTCTAATGTTATATGGATTCCATGTCTTCCGATCACATTTTGAATGTGAATTGATAACCCTCCAGAACCTAACCCAGCCTCTAAAATCTTTGATTTAGAACCAATTCCCAACTTTGTAATTAGTAATCCTGCATCTTTAGATTGAATTATTTGAGCTCTTCTTTTCAACCCTTTTTGTCTTTCTGGAAGTGAAGCTTTGATGAAGTAGAATTCCTTCGTTCCGATAATTATTTTCTCCCCAAATTTTGTATCTTTAAGTGTGTTAAATGGATTGAAAACACCAACTCCTTTGATTTTAATATGTTCATCTATTAATTCTACGATGTAGACATTTCCAGAATCATCTCTAAGTGCTACAACTTCTTCATTTTTATGTTCGCTCACGCATAGCGTAAATGGTTCTATTTAAGCAAATTTTGTATAATGTCACTTCTCTTACTACGTAAGAGAGCAATATTGGCGAATCATTATAATGGTGTCGAACAAGGAGAGACCATGGGCACCCACAGATTCTTGATTATTGCCATCTGTACGATTATGCTAACTTCGACAACATTAATCTATCTAGACGAAGTTAATGATGGCGAAAACCAGACCCCCTTAATCATGAAAAATTATCCACAATACTCTGCTGCTAATCCACCAGCTCTACCGTCTCATGGAGGAGTCGTATTTGCTGAGTATGTTGGTGCAACATGGTGCGGTCCATGTATGTCATATTCTTCACCATCACTAAAACAATTAGCCTATGATTTGCCGAATGATTTTACTTATGTTTCGTTCCTAAATTATAACGGCCAATCTCCAAGTGATGACAGTTCGATAGGTAGAGTTAACCATATCATGGCAAATTCGAATGGATATCCAACTACTGCTTTTGCTGATGAGGATCCACCTCCAGCGCCTGCAAGCTCACAATATTACGTGTCAGGTGGTGGTGGTTCTGACACCGACGGTGATGGTTATGCAGATAATCAATTTGATTCACAATTTTCTAATGGAGGAAATATGGTAAATCCTCAAAATTATGACATCAAAGTCACTCAAGTTACAAATGGAAATAACTTAGATATTGAAATTGAAGCAGAATATCTAGGTACGGGTACATCACAGGTGTATGTTTATGCTGCAGTCACGGAAAAAGTGTGCACTGTTAGCTACAGTGACGGATCGTATCCACATTATTGTTGGGTTGCTTGGTTGACTACTGGCGGAAATACGAATGGAGGAGGTGGATTCCAGATGTTTAATTTGGTTGCTAACACACCACAAACAGCTTCTTGGACAGTTCCAGCAAATACTGCTGGGGGGGGAGCATCAAATACAGTTACAGTTGGAGCTCTAATGTCTGGACCTCATACATCTTGGAATGATGTTTATGTTGCAGGGAATAGCGACATGGGTCCAATGATTGACTTGGAAGTTTCATCATTAGCAGTGACTAATAATGATTGGAACGGAGATGGTTTTGTTATTGGTGATCAATTTTCCGTATCTACTACTGTAACAAATAATGGTGATGAAGCTTATAATTCTGGAGGCACATTGAAAATTTTCCATGTCAAAGGACCAAATCAAGAAGATTTGATTTTTTCAGATAGTCTACAGATTTTCTCTTCAACAGGGTCTACTCAATCATTTCAAACTACTTTTGATTCAAGTACTGTTTCATCAACTGTTCAATCAACAAGTCTAAGAGCAGAAATTGTTGGTCTAACAGCAGATAAAAATAGTGGGAACAATGCTAAAACTTCTACTCACAATCTCGACTACACACCCACAGCTAATACCCCAGTTATTCTAACTAGTCAAGAAGTCGAGAGAGGCAATAAAATTAGTGTAGAGGTAAATGCAAATTCTAATGACAAAGTAGACGATTTATCTAGCATGACTCCATCATTATTTGTTGGTCCAACTGGAACAAATGATATGTGGTCAACCGATTGGATAGAAACAGGTCCAAGTTTAAGACCTGATGGAAATTTCTATCAATTTACTTTAGATGCTCCAAATTCTGCGCCTGCTGGAGATTATGACATCAAAGTAATGTTTACTGATGAAAGAGGACATGTGAGTCAAGATGCTATTAAATCTAATGCATTTGAACTGCTAAATGCCAAACCTGTAATTGAAGCTTATCCGATTCCGACTGTTAAAGTATCAACCTCAGAGAGAATTTCGATGATTAATCACATTTCAGATGCTGAAACGTCTAATGAGAATTTGATTGTTACCAGCGAAAGTGCTAATTTTGTAGCTTGGCACCCAGATACTTTTGAATTGGAAGTTCTTTTCGATAAAATCCCTATTAATGCTGACGGAGAAATCCAATCTGCAAGCTTGTATATCACTGTTGATGATGGAGTTGAAACTCAATCTGGAACTTTATTGTTTAACGTTATTGAAAGTGGAATGCCGAGATGGGAAACATTGCCATCCCAAGGATTTGATGAAGGAGGAGAGATTTCGTTTGATCTACGGCCATACTTATCTGATACCGATAATAATGGTAATCCTAGTAGCGTGGACTTACTAGATATTTCATTAATAGATACTACCCATGAAGATATGGTCTCGGCTTCTGTGGATGGATTCATACTATCAGTATCAGCAATTGATGATGATGTCTTTGGAACAGTCAACATTAATTTAAGGGCTAGCGATGGACTTCAGAAAAGTGATACAACTTTGGTGGTTAATATTAACGGTGTGAATGATGCACCAACATTTGACACATCAATTTTCGACAATCAATTTTTCATAGTTGGACAAGAAATTTCCTTCGATTTAGATGGAGTTATTACTGATGTTGACAACTCTGACGAAGAAGCAAGATTGTACAGTAAAATAACTACTCAGGAATCTGGGGCGCTTACTTACAGAGCTGCACTAGGAGAGTTGACTATCAAATTCATGAATCCTGGAGAGCACGTTATTTTCATTCAAACTATTGATAGAAACTCTGATTTCAATGAATATCAAGTTACTGTTTCTGCAGTTTCTGATTTACCATTGGTTATTGCGACCGATGAAAACGAAATTGGGGATGTTCTGGTAACAGTTGAGAATCTGAATGCAGGAGGAGTGCCAACTTTTACGTTCAGTCTTCACAGTGATATTGGGTTAAAGGACATTCGCGGTTCATTCCAAATTTGCAGTGTTGAACTCGGCGTTTGTTATGATAGACAAGAATTCACTCTTGAGAATGGAGAACCTTCTTGGAGTGTTACGGTAAAGCCAGCAGGTAAATTACATGTAGATTTAGATGATGAATTAAAACTAGGACTAGAAGGAGTAGACTCAAATGGAATAAATAGGGAAATGTCGAAGTATCATTATTGGTTT
>MDTD01171345.1_pt1 | contig 18876 bp, 19 predicted proteins | sample 811221 | NCBI WGS metagenome assembly MDTD01 (sample SAMN05326646, study PRJNA326480) | marine metagenome | isolation source: seawater | place: Pacific Ocean: South West | collected 2011 | reverse complement strand
TATCCCAATGTTTTTAGATTTAAACCTTGATGATCTTGAAAAAAACATTGGTAAGCTTTGGTACGAGTGTGTTGATCATAGCCAGCTTAGATGGCTTGGCCCTGAAAAAGGTGTTGTGCATTTGGCGGTATCAGCAATATTTAATGCATTATGGGATCTTTTAGCAAAAAAAAATAATAAACCGTTATGGCGATTTATTGTTGAAAGTAATCCAGAAGAAATAATTGAGTGGCTACCATTTAAACATATAGATGATGCTTTGTCTAAAGATGAAGCTTACGAAATTTTATTACAAAGTCAAAAATTTAGATCTGAAAGAATTAATTTAATACTTAAAGAAGGTTATCCTTCATACACAACAGCTGCTGGATGGCTTGGCTATTCTGATAAGAAAATTATAGATTTACTAAAAAATTATATGAGTCAAGGTTGGAAATATTTTAAAATCAAAGTTTCTAAAGATTTAGAAAAAGATTTAGCAAGACTTAAGCTAATTAGAGAAACTATTGGAAAAGAAAATTATCTCATGATTGATGCAAACCAACAATGGAGTGTTAGTGAATCAATACAGTATATTAATGCTTTTAAAAAATATAATATATTTTTTGCTGAGGAGCCTACAAATGCCGATGATGTATTAGGTTTTATAAAAATCAAAAAAAATATTGGTGATGTCAAGTTAGCAACTGGAGAAGCATGCTCTAACAAGGTGATGTTTAAACAATTCTTACAATCAGGTGCTATTGATATATGTCAAATAGATAGTTGCAGATTGGCAAGCATTAACGAAATTTTAATTGTTATGTTGATGGCTCATAAATTTAAAGTACCAATTTTTCCACATGCAGGTGGTGTGGGTTTGTGTGAGTATGTTCAGCATCTTTGTATGATTGATTACGTATTAATAAATGGTGAAAAAGATAAAAAAGTTGTTGAATATCAGGATGGTCTTCATGAACATTTTGTTTATCCATGTAGAATTGAAAATGGCCACTATATGCCGCCACTTGATATTGGATATACTATTGAAATGAAAGAAAAGTCTGTTAAAAAGTTTGAATTTCCAGATGGTGATTATTGGGCAATGCAAAAATGAGACTTAAAAATAAAAATATTGTTGTTACTGCTGCTGCACAAGGCATAGGTAAAGCAACAGCTGAAATGTTTGCAAAAGAAGGTGCTAAAGTTGTTGCCACTGATATTAATGAAGACAAACTAAATGATTTAAAAAATATACCACAAATTGAGACAGTAAAATTAGATTCTACTAATAAAAAAGAGGTAGAGAGTTTTTGCAAATCTATAAAAGACATTGATGTATTATTTCATGCTGTTGGCTTTGTTCATCATGGAACCTTGCTTGATTGTAGTGATGAAGAATTTCATAGATCTATTACTGTTAATATTTATTCTGCATATTTGATGAGCTATAATTTAATTCCAAAGATGTTAGAGAATAACAAAGGTAATATAATAGTTGTCTCATCTGCAGCATCCAATGTTAAAGGAGCACCAAATAGGTTCATATATGGTACAACTAAAGCAGCACTTAACGGTTTTGTGAAAGCTATTGCTGTAGACTATGTCAGCAGGGGTATTCGATGTAATGCAATTTTACCTGGAACTGTCGAGACACCATCTTGGGAAGGAAGAGTAAATATGGCTGATGATCCTGTTCAAGCTAGAAAAGATTTTATAGCACGACAGGCTATGGGAAGATTGGCTCAGCCAGAAGAAATAGCTAAATTGGCAACTTATTTAGCAAGTGATGAATCAGATTTTATTACTGGAACTCACAATTTAATTGACGGAGGATGGACTTTATAATGAAAACTTTAAGATACAGAATTGGTAATAATGTAAAACCAGGAATTTTAGATAATAATAAAAAAATTCGTGATGTTTCTAGTCTGGTAACTGATTGGGACAATGAAAATTTAACAATTGATAAATTAAATGAAGTTAAAGCTACTGATGCTAATTCCTTTCCAATTGTTGAAAAATTTGATGGATTTGCTCCTTGTGTATGTAAAAAAAGTGTTGGTAAATTTATTTGTATAGGACTTAATTATTCTGATCATGCTGAGGAAACTGGTCAAAAGGTTCCACCTGAACCAATTATTTTTTCAAAAGCAACGAGCGCAATTATAGGACCTAATGATAATGTTGAAATACCAAAAAAATCAGTAAAATCTGATTGGGAAGTTGAGCTAGGAGTTATTATAGGAAAAGAAGCTAAATATATCGCTGAGTCTGATTCTCAATCGCATATTGCTGGGTATTGTGTTGTCAATGATTTAAGTGAAAGAGAATTTCAAATTGAGCACTCTGGACAATGGGTAAAAGGTAAATCTTGCGATACTTTTGGCCCAATAGGTCCATATTTAGTAACAACTGATGAAGTGCCAGATCCTCAAAATTTAAAGATGTGGCTAGAAGTTAATGGAAAAAGAATGCAAGATGGATCAACAAACACAATGGTTTACGGTGTAAATTTTTTAATTAGTTATCTTAGTCAATTTATGTCTCTTCAACCTGGAGATATTATTTCTACAGGTACACCTCCTGGAGTTGGTATGGGAATGAATCCACAAGTGTTTTTAAAACCAGGTGATGAAATAAAATTAGGAATAGAAGGGCTTGGAGAACAAAGACAGATTACAGTTTCCGCATAATGTTTAATGCTATCCAAAAATGTAGAAATACTGAAGATTTCAGAAAATTAGCAAAGAAAAGATTACCCAGCCCTATCTTTCACTACATAGATGGAGCAGCTGATGATGAGGTTACTTATAGAAGAAATACTGAGTCATATGAAAAATGTGATTTAATCCCAAATGTTTTAGCAGGCGTCGAAAATATTGATATGTCAACAACTGTAATGGGGAAAAAATTAGATCTTCCTCTTTATTTTGCGCCGACTGCACTTCAACGATTATTCCATCATGAAGGTGAAATGGCGGTTGGTAAAACAGCTGAAAAATTTGGAACAATGTTTGGAATTTCTTCTTTAGGCACAGTTAGTATTGAGGAAATTTCAAAGCAAGTTTCAACACCAAAACTTTTTCAACTTTATGTACATAAAGATAAAGGATTAACAAATGACATGATTGATAGATGCAAGGAAGCTAATTTTGATGGTCTTGCTTTAACTGTTGATACTATTGTCGGTGGAAATAGAGAAAGAGATTTATTAACTGGTTTTACATCTCCGCCAAAACTTACTCTTAAAAGTTTAATTAGTTTTGCTATGCATCCAAATTGGGCTTTCAATCATTATACCCACTCAAGATTTGAACTGCATCAAATAAAGCATTGGATAAGAGAAGGTAATAAAATTTCACTTTCTATTCAGGACTATTTTACAAAAATGCTTGACCAATCTATGGATTGGAAAGCTGCTGAAGAAATTAATAAATATTGGGGCGGTCAATTTGCTCTAAAGGGAATTATGTCTGTCGAAGATGCAAAAAGAGCTATAGACATTGGTGCAACAGCGATAATGATTTCAAATCATGGAGGAAGACAATTAGATGGATCCCGTTCTCCGTTCGATCAATTGGCTGAAATAGTCGATGCTGTAGGTGATAAAATAGATGTTATTTGTGAAGGCGGTATTCGTCGAGGTACTCATGTTTTAAAAGCACTTTCTTTGGGTGCAAAGGCTTGTTCTGGAGGAAGGATGTATCTGTATGCTCTAGCTGCTGGAGGTCAAAAAGGAGTAGAAAAAGCAATGACAAATATGAAAAATGAGATTGAAAGAGATATGAAATTAATGGGAGTTAAAAATATATCTGAATTATCAAGAAAAAATCTAAGATTTAGATAATTAACATTTTTTTTAAAAAAAATATTTATTCTCATCTATTTTTATTCTAGAATTTTTCTAATATGATTGATGAGGTTGAACCTATTCTAATTGGGAATGTAGACGATTTAGAAATTGGATCAGTTGAAAATTTTGAACACGATGATGCCAATTATGCAATTTTTAGAATTGAGTCTGGTTTTTATGCTACACAAGGTAATTGTAACTGTGCTGACAGAACTCCACTTAGTGAAGCAGATGTAGAAGGTGAAGAACTTGAATGTCCAAGTTGTGGAAATACTTTTAGTATAGTCTCAGGTGACTCAGTAACAGATTTAGATCAATTTCCTCTAAAAATCTATGATGTATCAGAAGAAGACAATCAAATTTTTTTAAATATCTAAATCTCTCCTCTTAAAAATTAACAGTGTTTCTATTTTTTACTAAATAATTATTGTATTTATCAAATTATTTATTAGTTTTAGTATTTTTATTTTGGAGGTTCAATGAAAACAATCAGACTTTCTTGTGCTCATGCACTTTTTAAATATTTAATTGCACAAAAAATTGTTATTGATGGAAAAGTTGAACCATTATTTCCAGGTGCTTTCGGTATTTATGGTCACGGTAATGTTGCTTGTTTAGGTCAGGCTATGGAAGAGTTTAAAGATTCACTTCCTGGTTACAGGGGGCATCACGAACAGAATATGGCTTTGACTGGAATAGCATATGCAAGAGCAATGCGTAGAAGACAAATTTTTATTGCCACCTCTTCAGTAGGGCCTGGTTCAACCAATATGGTAACTGCAGCAGCAGTTGCTTTGAGCAACAGATTGCCAATTCTATTATTACCTGGAGATACTTTTGCAAGTCGATTCCCTGACCCAGTTTTACAACAAGTGGAAAATTTTAACTCCCCATCAGTTACTCAAAATGATTCATTTAAAGCAGTTTCAAAATATTTTGATAGAATTACAAGACCAGAACAAATTTTATCTTCACTCCCTCAAGCTATTCAAATGATGCTAGACCCTTCAGAGTGTGGCCCAGCAACTATATCAATGTCACAAGATGTTCAGGGTGAGGCATATGATTATCCAGAAATTTTTTTTGAAGAAAAAATACATCATATTCGAAAAATCTATCCTGATCCGCAACAAATTTCTCAAGCAGCAGAACAGCTTAAGCAATCTACTCAACCAATAATTATTGCTGGTGGTGGAGTTTTGTATGCTGAAGCAGAACAAGATCTGTCTGCATTTGCAAAAAAACATAACATTCCAGTTACAGCAACAGTAATGGGAATTGGATGTATGGATAAAGATGATCCCTATTATATCAGCGCAATTGGATGTCTTGGTGATGGATCATCAAATAATTTATCGAAAGATACTGATCTCGCATTAGCAGTTGGAACAAAGTTATCTGATTTTACAACAGGATCATGGACAAATTTTCAGAACCCTAATTTTAACTTACTATCAATTAATACATCAAGATATGATACAACGAAGCACAGAGCAACGCCAGTTGTGAGCGATGCTAAAATTGGACTACAGGAGTTATCAAAAAAATTAGGTGACTGGAAAGCTTCTGACAAATGGTATTTAAGATCGCAAGACGAAAAAAAGAAATGGGACGCATATATTGAGAAAGAAAGCGGACCAACAAATCAAGAAATACCATCTTATGCTCATGCCGTAGGAGCTGTTTATAGAAAAGCAGATAAATCTGATATTGTCGTTACGGCAGCAGGCGGACTTGTTGGAGAAACAGTTCAAATTTGGAAACCAAAACAAAAAAACACATTTGAAACTGAATGGGGGTTTAGTTGCATGGGTTATGAAATCTCGGGAGCATTAGGTATTAAAATGGCAAAACCAGCCCAAGATGTTATTGTTTTTGTTGGTGATGGCTCATATCTTTTGCATAATAGTGATATTTATAGCTCTGTAATTTATGACAAGAAACTCATTATAGTAGTGTGTGATAATGGTGGCCATATGGTTATAAACAGACTTCAGTTAGCAAAAGGTGGAAAAGAGTATTTATGTAATCTTAGATCAGCGAATGCATCTAAATTACAATTTGTTGATTTTGAAGCTCACGCAAAAAGTATGGGTGCTAATGCTGAAACGGTTAAATCGATTACAGATTTAGAATCCGCTTTTGAAAGAGCAAAACAATCACCCAAGACTTATGTTATCTCTATTGAAACCCACGGATATGAGTGGTTAGATGGTACAGCATATTGGGAAAGTCCTACATTAGAAGTTCATTCTACAGATGAAAATAAAAAAGCTTATGCTGAACATATAGAAGGTAAAAATAAGCAAAGAAAAGGCGTATAATTTTTAATCTTTTTAATGAAAATAAAAAATATTAACTAGTGAATTAATGTTTAAAGTAGCTTTAGTTGGAGAATTTCACAACGTTGGAAAGGAATATTTAAAAAATAATAAGATTAACATTGTTGAAACATTAAAATACGAAGCTGAAGATCTCAAAAATATACTATCTGATTGTGATGCAATAGGTATTAGAACTGCAAAGCTTCCTGAAGAAGTATTATCAAAATGTAAAAATCTTAAAGTTGTTGCGAGACATGGCGTTGGATATGATTCAGTTGATTTGAACTACTTAAATCAAAATAAGATACCTCTAGCGATTACAGGATCAAGTAATGCAGTTGCTGTAGCAGAACATGTGATAGCTATGTTTTTAAGTTTATCAAAAAAAATTTTAGCAAGTAATCAAACTGTTACTCAAGGTCAATATACTAAAAAAACTATGATTCAAAATACTGTCGAACTTTATAAAAAAAAAGTATTAATTATTGGATTTGGAAGAATTGGAAAAGAAGTTGCAAAAAGATTAAGTGCTTTTGATACAGAAATTCTAATTTATGATCCTTTTTTAAAAGATAGTGGTATTGATGTTAAACCTTATACTTTTGTTGATCTACAAACAGGATTAAAAGAGTCAAATTTTATTACAATTCATATACCTTTATCAAAAGACACTGAAAATTTTATATCTCACAAAGAATTATCTTTAATGAAAAGTGACACCATATTAGTTAATACTTCTAGAGGCGGAATAGTAAATCAACATGATTTATTAAATTCTTTGGAACAGGGAAAATTATTGGGTGCTGGATTAGACGTCTACACTGTTGAACCCCCACCTAAAGATGACCCAATATTAACTGCTCCCAATATAATTTTAACTCCCCATAATGCTGCTCTTACTATTGAATGTAGAATGAGAATGTCTTTGGAAACGGCCAAAAATATTTTAAGTGTTCTGGAAAATAACCCAAATTTAGAGAATATTGTAAACAAAAATATCTTGTAAAAATAAATTATACGTTTTATCTTTTCACTATGGATGATTTCAAAACAAAATGTGTAATTGTTACTGGGGGAGCAGGCGGTATAGGAAAGGCAACTTGTAAAGAGTTTGCAAAACACAATGCCAATGTATTATGTATTGATAATGATGATGCAAGAATAAATAATTTTCAATCAAATAATGAATTAAAAAATATTTCTTTTTTCAAGCTAGATATTACTGAAGAAGACGAGGTTAAAAATTTTTATAATGAAATAAATACTAAGTTTAAGGGTGTTGATCACCTTGTAAATAATGCTGGAGTTGCTACACTAAATTTATGTAAAGATTTAAGTGTGGAAGAATGGGATCTAGTAATGAGGGTAAATTTAAGAGGGATGTTTTTAATGACCAAGCATGCTATACCTATCTTTAATGATAATGGCTCAATATTAAATATATCATCTCAAGCAGCAAGAAGGGCACAAAGATTCACATCTCACTACAATGCCTCCAAAATGGGTGTTATAGGTTTTACAAGAGCAATTGCATTAGAGTTAGCACCTAAAATTAGAGTTAATGCTATAAGTCCCGGAACAATTGGCACTGAAATTATTGATAATGAAATCAATTGGAGAATTAAACATGGCTGGGAAAAAACTAGAGAAGAAGTTGAAAATGACTGGCTTCATAGAATACCTATGGGCAGATATCAAATGCCTGAAGACATCGCTAAAGCAATTGTTGGCTTTTGTTCCAATACTTTTAGTGAAACTACTGGCGAGACGCTTAATGTCAGTGGTGGCGCAGTTATGGAATAACTGAAAAATAACAATATTTTTTAGTAAAAATTCCTTGCTTAATTTTTTTTTAGATGTTTTAGTTCAATAAAATTTAGGAGGAATTATGAAATTAAAACATATAGCTATTGCTCTAGCCTTCCTTTTTGGAAGCGCTGGTGCAAACGCAGTTTCAATTCCAGTCATTGTTAAAGACAGTACTTCACCATTTTGGCAAATCGTTTTAGATGGCGGATGTACAGCTGGTGTTGAACTAGGAATTGATGTTCCATTGCTAGGCCCAACTTCAGAAGCAGATATTGCAGGTCAAATTAACGTATTAGAAGATGCTGTAGCAGCAGGTTCTGATGCTGTAGTTATTGCTGCAACTTCTTTTGAAGGATTAGGTGCTCCAATTGATGAAGCAGCTAAATCAGTTCCTGTAGTTGTAATTGACTCAATTGCTGATTCAAAAAATCACTCATCTTTCATGACTACTAATAACGTAGAAGGTGGAAGAATGGGATGTCAGCATCTTGTTGATCTTATCGAAGAAAAACATGGTGCACCAGCAGGTGAGGTTGCAATCGTTAACTACGGTGCTGGACCAAGCTCTTTAAGAGATAGAATTCAAGGTTGTAATGAAGTATTTGACAGCTATCCAGATATTGAACTTGTAGCTACAAAAGTTGGAGACTTTACAACAACTAGACAATTGAACGATACTCTTGACTTGATCACAACTTTCCCTAACCTAAGAGGTATTTTTGATGATGCTTTATTCGGTGGATTAGGAACTGGACAAGCGCTTCAAGAAACAGGTAAAGCTGGTGAAATCCTTGCTGTTACATTTGATAGTAGTGATGAGTTAATTAACTACATCAACGATGGCACTCTTCAAGGTCTTATAATTCAAGATCCTTGGGGTATGGGTAATATGGGTGTAAAAGCTGCATATGATGCTGCTATTAATGGAAAAGCTTTAGCTCCTTTCGTTGATACTGGAGCTACATTAGTTACAAAAGCTAATATTAATGATCCAGCAGTTGATGCAAAACTAAATCCATCACTAGATTGTAAACCATAATTAATTAAATTATTTAACCCCTCTCCTTAGAGGGGTTATTTCAAACTAAGAATAAAGCTATGAATTTACAAGAATTACTAGGCGGTAGAAAAAACAAACTTGCTGATCCAAGAGTTGCAAGGATAAGAATGTATTTAAATAATCTTGCTGTATTTTTTATAGTAGCAATGATTTGGTTAGCATTATCAATCGCAACAGATACATTTGGTACTGTAAACAATATTACAAATGTATTAAGACAATCCTCTCTTTGGTCTATTATAGCAATTGGTCAAACTGTGGTTTTAATTACAGCAGGTATTGATTTATCTATTGGATCTGTTGTAGGGTTAACAAGTTGTATTGTGGCCTTAATGTTGAACAAAGGTTATCCAATTTCAGTTTCTGTTATATTTACTATGTTATGTGGTTTAGGTGTTGGTGCAATTCATGCAATAGGTATAACAAAAGGAAGATTGCCTCCATTCATAATGACACTTGCTGGTTTGACAGGTTGGTTTGGTGTAGCTTTATTAATAACTGGCGCAATGCCAATTGGTAATTTACCCGCAGATTTTAAAGAATTTTCAAGGGGAGACTTTATAGGAATTCCTAATTTGTTTTGGTGTGTAATAGGTATTATGGTGCCAACATATATTATATTAAATCATACCCCTTTAGGAAACCATCTATACGCAATAGGCAGTAATATGCCGGGATCAGAGCTTAATGCGGTTCCAGTTACAAGAACAATATTTTTTGCATATATGTTTTCTGGTTTCTGTGCATCAGTTGTAGGTATCCTTGTTGCCGCAAGGTTAAGTCTTGGAATTGCTTCAAATGGTTTTACTTGGGAATTAAAAGCAGTTGCATCATCAGTCATTGGCGGTACAAGTCTCTTTGGTGCTGTTGGTGGAGTATTTGGTCCTGTTCTAGGCGCAACACTTCTTTCTACAATTAATAATGGAGCAAACTTACTTAAGTTTGATCCTTACTGGCAAAGAATTATTACTGGGCTTCTAATTGTATTTGTTGTTTTCTTTGATCAACTTAAAAATAAAGGAAATAAATAATGTCAGAAATATTACACGTAAATGATATCTATAAAAACTTTGGTGCCGTTCAAGCATTAAGTGGCTTTAGTATGTCAGTCAATGAAGGTGAAATAGTTGGTTTAATGGGTGATAACGGTGCAGGAAAATCTACTATATTAAAAATTTTAGCTGGTAATTATTTAGCATCATCTGGAACTGTAAGTTTTATGGGAAAGGATGTTGTTTTTAATTCACCAAATGATGCAAGGAAACAAGGGGTTGAAGTTGTCTATCAGGATCTTGCCTTGTGCAATCATTTAACAGCAGCAAAAAATATTTATTTAAGTAGGGAAAAAAAGAAATTCTTTTTTCTAATGGATCATAAACATATGAATGACACATCTCAGGGAATATTAGACCAGTTGAATTCTTCAGCTAGACCTAATGATGTTGTTTCAGGAATGTCTGGAGGCCAGAGACAAGCAGTAGCAATTGCTAGAACTAGACTTTCTATGCCCAAAATAGTTTTAATGGATGAACCAACAGCAGCAGTTAGTGTTGCACAGGTTCCAGTAATTTTAGAATATATAAAAAATCTACAGAAACAAAATATTGCAGTTTTATTAATAAGTCATAGACTTCCAGATGTAATGAAAGTTTGTGATAGAATTGTTGTAATGAGACTAGGTGAAAAAGTATGTGACAAGGCAAAAGATCTATGTTCTCCTGAAGAAATTACTGGTTTAATAACAGGCGCAATCAAAAGCGCTTAATATAGAAAAATTTAAAACTTATGAGCAAAGAAATAACTCTTCCTCGGCTTGGTGAGACCATGGAGAAAGGCACAATCTCTAAGTGGCTTGTTAAAGAAAATGAATCTTTTGAAAGAGGTCAGACTATCGCTGAAATTGAAAGTGATAAAACGATTGTTGAATTACCTGCGCTAGAATCTGGAAAATTAGTTAAAATATTAGTAAATGATGGAGAAGAAATTGAAGTAGGAGGAGTAATCGCTACTTTCGAAACTTCATAGTTTTAATTACCTCTTTTTGAAAAGGGGGATCACAACCCTCTCTTTCACAATTTTTCGCTGAAACTAAAGTTGCAAAATTAATACAATCGATCCATTGATCTTTAGATAAACTGTAAATTGAGTTTAAGTCTAATTTTTTATATTTTTCTAAAAAATAAATTACAGCAGCAATGAAACAATCACCAGCTCCAACAGTGTCTATAGTCTTTATTTTTTTTGCTTTAAATTTTATCTTCATTTTTTTTGTATATAAAATTGAACCACCGCTCCCTAGTGTAAGAATAAATAAACTGATTTTATATTGATCTATCCATTGTAAAATCTCATCATTATATTTTTTGTTACTAACATATTTGAAATCTTCATCAGACATTTTAATTATATCACCATATTTTAAAAATTCTTTAAACCGTCCTAAATACCATTTTTTATTTTCAATAATTCCAGGCCTTACATTAGGATCTATTGATATCAAAGCCTTACTATTGTTTTTTAAGTATTTAATCATTCTCAATAATGTATTTGCTGAAGGTTGCAGTGCTAAAGATATAGATGAAAAATGTGCTAGATTTATTTTTTTCAATAGAGTCTTGTTCAATGAAAATGAATTAAGATTTTTGAAAGCAGTACCTTTTGAATAAAAAATAAACTCAGGTTTTTTTTTATTATTTACAAAAGCAACCGTAGTTTGATCATTTGTTTTTTGAATAAAATTTAACTTAACATTATTTTTTTTCAAATGATTAATAATTATTTTTCCAAAAAAATCATTTGATATTCGAGAAAAAAAATAAACATTTGACTTTAATCTACCTAATGCAAGCGCAGTATTTAGTGTAGATCCTCCTACAAAAGTTTTGAAAATATTTTTATTATTTTTATAAGAGATAGTATCAATTAAATTTTCACCAGCTACAAAAATCATATAATAATTATACCAATTAGATAATAATTATATATATTTAACATATGAATTCACGAACAAACACAAATTTACAAGATCTATACATAACTATGAAAAGAATAAGGGTATTTGAGGAGAGAGTTGCTGAGTTATTTGTCAGAGGTGAAACAGCGGGATCTATGCTACATCTTTCAATAGGAGAAGAACTTGGACCAGCATGTGTCACTAAAACAATGATAGAAGGAGATACATTCACTACACATCATAGAGGACATGGTATTTTCTTAGCTAGAGGTGGAAATCCAGATAAAATGATGGCTGAAATAGCAGGAAAAAAAGATGGATATTGTAAAGGTAAGGGTGGATCAATGCACATTGCGGACATGAGTCTTGGCCATTTAGGAGCAAATGCAATTGTTGGAGGAGGTATACCAACAGTTGTTGGAGCTGCTTTAAGTTATAAATATTTAAATAAAAAAAATGTATCAATTGCCTTCTTTGGAGATGGAGCAATGCAACAAGGAATTTTATATGAAAGTATGAATATGGCTGCTTTATGGGAATTACCTGTAGTCTTTTGTTGTATTAATAATCAATATGGAATGGGTACAAAAATTGATAATGCAGTTGGATTAAAGGACTTTTCTTCTAGAGCAAAATCTTTTGGTTTAGATTGTTTACATATAAATCACTTAGATGCAGAAAAAGCGCATACTGATATTAAAGATTTAATTGACAGAACAAGAAATAACAAACCATCATTCATAGAAATAGAATGTTATCGTTTTTATGGTCACGCAAGAAAAGATAAAAGTCCATATAGAAATGAAGAAGAAGAAATTGAAAATAGAAAACTAGACCCCATAAGTCATGCAAAAGAAAAACTATTATCAGATATGCTTTTAAGTGAAGATGAGATAAAAAATATAGATACAGAGATTGATAAAGAAATGGATGTATCTATGAAATACGCTATTGAGTCACCACTCAATGATGATTCTGAAATATTTAAGGATGTATACGATGATAATTATGTTTTAGAAAGTGTAGACTCAAAAATTAAAAATATTTTAAAAATATAAAATGAAAGTTACTCAACAAGATTACTTTGAAAAAATTACTTTTAGAGATGCATTACGATTGGCAATGTATGATGAAATGTCAAATGATAAAAATGTTATTATTCTTGGTGAAGATGTAGCAAAATATGGTGGTGCTTATGGCGCTACAAAAAATTTACTAGAACAATTTGGTAGTAAAAGAGTCATTGACACTCCAATATCTGAACCAACAATAATTGGAACAGCAATTGGAGCTGCAATGACTGGCTTAAAACCAATAGCTGAACTAATGTATGTTGATTTTTTTGGAATGTCCATGGATCAAATTGGTAATCAATCAGCCAAGATAAGATATATGTTTGGAGGACAAATATCAGTTCCTATGGTTATTAGAACACAAGGTGGAACTGGTAGATCAGGAGGTGCCCAACACTCACAAAGTCTTGAGTCTTGGATTATGTATCTACCTGGCCTTTATCTTGTTATGCCCTCTAATCCTAATGATGCATACCATTTACTTAGAGATTCCCTTAAAACAAATACACCAACTGTCTTTATAGAACATAAATTATTATATAATTTTGAGGGACCATTAGATAAAAATAAAAAAATAAAATTTGGGCTTGCCAATAATTTAAAATCTGGAAAAGATATTTCAATTATAGCCTACTCTCGTATGACAAATTTCGCAATTGAGGCTGCAAAAAAACTAGAGGAACAGAATATATCAGCTGAAGTAATTGATTTAAGAACTTTGAATCCATTAGATAAAAAAACAATTATTGATTCTGTAAAAAAAACAAAACATGCTTTAGTTCTCAGTGAAGGACACTATACAACTGGAGTCGCAAGTGAAATAACAAGTATAATTTTTGAAAATTGCTTTAAGGAATTAAATAAACCAGTAATTCGATACACAGCAGAAGATACACCAGTTCCAGTTGCTCCAAATCTTGAAAAAAATTATGTTCCAACTGTTGATAGAATTGTTTCTTACACAAAGGATATACTAGCCTAATAATATTAATGCCTTCTGATATAACAATTTGTGGACATATTTATTATGATATAATTTACCTTCTCACTAAATTTCCAAAAGAAAAAGATGATATTAGAAACCCAATTGTAAAAAAACAATTTGGTGGTGCTTTCAATACTATAAAGGCGCTAAGACGAATTAATAAAAAATTAAAAATAAATGTAATGTCAATTCTTGGAAAAGATCATATTGGAAATGAAGCTATAAGAGAGCTAAAAAAGTTAAAAATTCAAACTAATGATATAGTTAGATCACGTCAAACTAATGATGATTTTATAATAATTAATCAAAAAAATAATTCTAAAACAGTTTTTCCAAGAACATTTCATAACAAAATAAATAAAATCCCTAATCTTAAAAATACAAAATGGATACACTTCATGTATTTAGACAATACTGAATTTTTGGATATTTACTCTGATGTAATTATAAATAAAAATAATAATCAGATATTTTCAGCTGATATTTCAAATAAAAAATTTAAAAAAACCAATATTAAAAAATATCTTCCATTTATAGATTATTTAATTTTTTCAACAAAAGAGTTAAACTCAATATTGGGCGGATCAAATTATAAAAATTTTACACCTACAGTTATAAAAAAATTAAGAGATTTGAATAAAATAGTACCAAATATTATTGTTCACAGCAAAAGTAAGTCTATGTTTTTCTATAATCAAAATTTTATAGTTTATGATTATAGAATTAAAACAAATGAAAAGCTGAATATACTTGGTGCAGGTGATAATTTTGCTGCTTGTATACTAAATGAAATAATCTCTAATAAAACTATTTCGAAACAATCTTTAGAAAAAGCCCATAAATTTGCTACTGCATATTGTCTAGCCAATAAAAATATTTAATATACTCTAATGAATAAAATTTCTATTGCAGTTATAGGAGCTGGCAGAATTGGAACTTTTCATGCTAAAAATTTAGCATCTCATCCTAAAGTTAAGGTTAAAACAATATTTGATACAAATATTAATTCTGCAAAAAAATTAGCCAATAACTTAAATGCTAGTATCACTAACAATGATAAACGAATATTTGAGGACAAAGAAATAAAGGCAATTTTTATATGTAGTGATACGCCTTCACATATTAAGTATTTAGAGTTATCACATCTCTATAATAAACATGCTTATTGTGAAAAACCAATTCATTTAGATGTTAACGTTGTAGAAAAATTTTTAAAAAAAATAAAAAACCACAAAAATAGTATACAGCTTGGTTTTCACAGACGTTTTGATTCATCTCATCTAAAAATAAAAAAAATTTTAAAATCTAAAAAGTATGGAAAAATTGAGCAAATAGTTATGTTTGATAGGGATCCAATACCTCCTCCATTGAATTATTTAAAAGTGTCTGGAGGCATATTTAAAGATATGTCAATTCATAGTATTGATGTTTTAAGATGGTTTTTAGACGAAGAAATTGAGGAAGTATTTGCTCAGGGAACTGTTTGTATAGATAAAAGAATTAGTAGTGTGCCAGACTATGATACCATGTCCTCAATTTTAAAATCTAAATCTGGAGTTTTATGTCAAATTATTAACTCTAGAAGACATACACCAGGTTTTGATCAAAGAATTGAGGTGTTTTGTGAAAAAGGGAACATAAAAATGGATAATCAAAATAAGACTACAGTCAATTTAATGTCTGAAATTGGAACTTGCAAAGATTCTTTTCCATATCATTTTATGGAACGATATAAGGATGCTTATGCTACAGCTACTCAAAGTTTTATTAACACCATTATAAAAAAAAATAAGCCAACTCCATCATTAATTGATGGTAGAAATTCATTATTGATAGCAGAAGCATTAACTAAGTCGGCAAGAACTGGAAAAAAAGTAAAGGTTTTATACAAATGATTAAGGTTGCCAACGCGCCTTGTTCATGGGGAGTTGATTATGCCAATGATCTTAACAATCCCAATTGGCAAGATGTATTTAAAGAAATTTCACAAGCGGGATATAATTATTGTGAAATTGGTCCTTACGGATATTTGCCTGAAGATATAAATAAAACATCTGACTACTTAAGTAAATTTAATCTAAAGGTTGTAGGTGGGTTTATTTTTGATCATTTGCATCAACCAAATGAACATTCACGCATAAAATCGAAAATACTCTCCACATGTTCATTATTAAATAAATTGGGCGCAAATGTATTTGTAATAATAGATCACATATCTGAAAAAAGAATGAAGACATCAGGTGATATGGAAAATTCTGAAGAGTTGTTATCAGAAGACTATAAAAAAATGGTTCGTTTTATTTATGAAATAAGTAATATTATCAAGGAAGAATATAATTTAATTCCAGTACTACATCCACATGCTGGAACATACATTGAGTATGAACACGAAGTTGATAAATTTATTAACGACATCAATAGTAATTATCTTTCTCTATGTCTTGATACTGCACATTTTTTATATTCAGGAATTGATCCATATAATGCAATATTAAAATATAACTCACTGATAAAACACATGCACTTTAAAGATATTAATAAAAAAATTTTAAATAATGTTTATGAAAACAAAACAGATTTTGACACTGCTGTATCTAATGGTGTTTTTGCTCCATTAGGAGAAGGAATGGTAGACTTTAATAAGGTTTATAAAAACTTAAAGCAAATTGGTTACAAAGGCTTTGCAACAATTGAGCAAGATATAGACCCAACCTTAGGATTAAAAGCAATCGATTATGCAAAAAAAAGCTTAAATCATCTCAAGCAAATAGATTTTTAATATTATCTGTATTCAAGTTCTTTTGCTAAACTAGTGTAATCCTTTTCCATTTGTTTCAAGATTGACTTGGGTTTTCCGCCATCTACTAAAAATTCTTTAATTGATGATCCTATACTTTCAACCATTAAGCTGACATATGGATTTATTGGAAAGTCAGGAACGCCAGCATCTATATTGGCCATAATTGCTGAAGCACCCGGGTTATTATTAATGTTATTAACCCATATTTCATTGTCTGAATCTACTAAATTATCAAATGTATATTTCATAGTGTTCATTGCAGCTACTGCTTCTGCTTCGACAACATATCTAGCAACAGTAAAACCTTTAAACCAAATTGTTGATGCGGGTGCTTTTGCACCATCTAAGCTCAACGCCATATGAATAGACGTAGTATCTGAGTTTAGTTCATTATATTGACTTGCCCAAAATATTCCTATTGCAGCATTTCCATCTGTCCAATTTTTTTCTACAGTGGCATTATCTGAACTGAATAGCTCTGGATTAGAATAATCAATAACTGATTTCATCATTTCAAGACTCTTGATACCAATTTTATTTCTAATTGCTATTTTTGGACTTTCAGGATCTTTGAATAGTTCTCCTTCAAGACTTAAATATATATTGATAAACATAATTGCTAAATCTCTATCATTATTAAACATTCCAGTTACTGGATATTCAATACCAGATGATTTAAGTTGTTCTGCTAAAGAAAGAAGATCTTCATAAGTAGAAGGCACAGTTTGATTATTAGAATTTATAATATCGTCATTACTATAAATCTGTTTAGTATTTTTTGAGTAAGCAACAGCTATGGTATTTCTTCCACCTAGTTTAAGCATTTGATCTTGTGGAAATTCAATATTGTTTGATTGTAAATAATAATCTAGAGGTGCTGCTAAACCTTCAAATTGCAGTATTCCAATTGTATCATTCTCTGAAATGTATGCAGTGTATCTCGCAGGTGCTAATTTCATTTTTGTTACAAAATCAAAATATTCAATTTTTTCATTTTGTGTTAGATCAATTATAATATCATCAGTGGCACAGTCATTTGCCTTATCCAAAATCGCAGCTTCAAAATTACCATTTCTAGCAAATAATCTTACTGCACCATCTTTTTTTCTTTCCAAGTCTTTAACTTGCGTTAAGTCACAAGATGCAAAAATATTTTTTGTTAGAAAAATTAAAAAAAAAGATAAAGTTATAATTGTTAATTTTTTCATGAAATATCCTCCAGATGCCATTATTTTTATCATAAAGAATAACAAAAACCATAAATATTTCTTGAAAATTTATAAGTTTTTGAAAAAAAATTATATTTATTATATCGGTTATTAGTAATTTTCTATTATCTTAAGTATTTCTTCTTTCTTTAAATAACCTTGTTCAACAAAATTGTTGATAATTAATAATGGTGTTCCACTCCCACCTAATCTTTTTGCAAGATAATAAGTGACTTCAAGCATTTCATCATAGTCCACTTTAGTCATTTCATCTTCAAGTAAACTAATATTTATTTCATTTTCATTGAGTATATTTTCAAACTTTTGTTGATTCAGTGATCCAGACAAGCTCATCAAATCATTATGTACTTTTATAGCTTTATCTGAATATATTTTAGCTATTGCAAGAAGTGTTTTAGAATAAATTCTTGAACTATCTGATAAAATTGGAAATTGATAAAAATAAATAACTAAATCTAAATCTTTTTTATTTGATAATGATATTAATTCTGAATGTATTGCTTTACAATAACCACAATTATAGTCAATAAATTCAACAATTATATTTTTTGAATCACTATTACCTATTTTAATAGAATTTAAGGAAGGCATAACCTCAATTATTTTTTTAGCAAATAACTTATCTGATTTATCAAACAGTGGTTTAAAAGATATTTCAGTTGAGTTCCCAACATTAATTATCCCAAGTAAAATAAATAAGATCAATAAAATGTAATTACGCTTCATTAATTTTTCTTTAATGTTTTAATTTTTAATTTACAATAAAAAATATGATGAATGTAGGTGTAATAGGTTGTGGCAATATTGC
>MDTD01200041.1_pt1 | contig 18880 bp, 26 predicted proteins | sample 811221 | NCBI WGS metagenome assembly MDTD01 (sample SAMN05326646, study PRJNA326480) | marine metagenome | isolation source: seawater | place: Pacific Ocean: South West | collected 2011 | reverse complement strand
TATTTAAAATGACCGAAAGTGATATGGCTACAGATGAAATTTTTGTGAAAACTCTTATGTGTTTTAGTTATGCGTGTAGTTCTAATAGTGAAGTTATAGATAGATTAAAATATAGTAATAAAATTTGTTTACCTGAAAGTATTTTATTTGAAATAAAGGAAAAAGAAAATGTTACTTTCCCATTATTTTTCAAAATTAAAAATCCTATTACAAAATATGGAACTGTTTGTGGTGTTGAGGAATTTACTGCTCCACCCGGTGTTTGTCATTTACCATATCAAATTATGAGTGATATTTCTGTTGAGCAAGGATCAAACATAGAGTTACATATGATTAATCCTCCTAATGGAGACTTTGTTAAGTTACGTTTTCATACTAGTAAATTTTCGCAGTTAAGTGATCCAAAAGAAATTATGGAAGAAATAATGAGTAGGGACTATCCAGTTTTAACACAAGGACAAACAATTGTATTAAATAATACCAAAAATAATAAGCAATATTATGTTGATATTGTTGAAACACGTCCCACAGAAATTATACAAATTATAAATACTAATTTAAATGTAGATTTTGCTGAATCTTTAGATACAAAATTTACAGATATTTCACAAAATACTATTGTTTCTCCTGAAGCTATTACAACTAATATAATACAACCACAATATGAAGGTCCGATTATTAATAACAGAGAAGAACTGTTAAAAAAATACAGACCATGGTCTAATGGATTTATTCCTTTTTCCGGAAGAGGTTATAGATTAGGTAGTAAATAACTATTTAAAAGTATTTGAATTATTTAAATATAATGAAAAAAAAACACACATCATATAAATCACACATAGTTACTCATAGAAATATGAACTATCACAATTATAAGGATCTGTATTTTTTAATTTGCGAATTACAAAAAGATGTATCGCATAATTATTTACTACTTAAAAGTCTTAATACTAGAATTAATTGTTTAGAAGAAGAACTTCGATATAGAGATACGTTACAAAATTTAGATCTAGCAAAAATATCGCAATCTAGACCTACTGATCCCACTAATTAAATGTTTGTTTGACTAAAAAAAATTGAAAATTTTTTAGTCAAAGTATATTTTTCTACAAAAACTCTCCTCACAACAAAGTAAACAATTAGCTATGCCTCTCACCATTAGCAATCCAAACAGTATGTTATCTTCTTGGATTACTCATCTTCTCATCCAAGAATTAAATGATAATAATCCTGTCACCACAGAACTTATCTTAAATTATTTTAATGATAATAATATTAATTACACTCCAAACACCACTTCAAACATCACTCCAAACATCACTCCAAACACTACTTCAAACGTCACTCCAAACACTACTTCAAACGTCACTCCAAACACCACTTCAAACGTCACTCCAAACACCACTTCAAACGTCACTCCAAACAACACTCCCACACTACCCTCAACAATTATTATTGATCATACTGATGATCAATATTTATACGACACTGACTACTCCTCAGACTACGACTCCCCTACTAGTATAATTGATTTTCCAAATCATAATATACCTTAATTCTATTAATTTAAATAATATCCCTTATAAAATTCTAGGTCTGCCTCTATTTTATAAATCCTCTTGATATTATGCTATCTTCTAATTATTAACCTATTTTTTTTGATTGCTGTATGAAGATAAAAAAATGGTATACTAAGCCTACCATAAAGGCTACAGGTTCCGTAAATCTACGCGCTCTACCAACTGAGCTACCCTTCCGTAGAAGGGACGGGACTCGAACCCGCGACCACGTGCTAAATATGCGATGATGAAATTTGCTGTTAAGAACCTTTATACCCACTGTGGGACTTGAACCCACAACCTTTCGATTAGAAGTCGAACGCGCTATCCATTGCGCCAAGCGGGTTTCTAAATATATAATAAATGGGTTATTTATTTTTTCCATTTTTTACGAATTGATCTTTTTGATCTTTTTGTTTATAGAAAAAATATGCCTGGTGTGGGGCTCGAACCCACGGCCACAAGCTTAAAAGGCTTGCGCTCTACCGACTGAGCTAACCAGGCTTATACATTAGATAAAATAATAGACAAAATTTATTATTTTATTCCCCTCCACTGTGAATATCTTGTCTATGGCTACCTTTTATCATCACCTACATCTTATTCTGTTGCGTATTATATGGCTCGCCAACCCCGCTCCGGACAGGGATCGAACCTGTGACCTCGCGATTAACAGTCGCACGCTCTAACCAACTGAGCTACCAGAGCTTTATAAGTAGTTTTACATCTTACTCAGGATGTATATACCAGCACTGGGATTCGAACCCAGGAAGCATCCGCAGAGCATCTTAAGTGCTCCCCCTTTGGCCGCTCGGGAATACTGGTGTAATAAATACAGGAAACGGCAGTTTTCCATAGGGACCACCCCACGCTTTCGCGTGCTGCAACAGGGATCGAACCTGCATCCGGTCATAAATAGTGATTGTTGGATTTGCTGTAAATTTCCTTTGTTACTGTGTTCATTTAAGGTTAATAAATATAATCTTTTTGGTAGTTGCTGTATGAACACATTATTTTTGGCTCTGATCTCTTAGCCTTTTTCCCACATCGGGACTCGAACCCGAGTCTGCCCGGTGAAAGCGGGCTATCCTAACCACCTAGACTATATGGGAATGGTTCTCGATAAGGGGATCGAACCCTTGACCTTCGGCTCATAAGACCGATGCTCTACCAACTGAGCTAACCGAGATCTGATTTTTTCTGTCTCTTTGTCATATTTTATAGCTTTTATACTGTTGAGTAGAATGTATTTCAATTTTTGAAATCACTTTTATTCTTCATCAAATATTTTTTACTATAAGTGTGAAGAAAAAAATATTGTTAATTTGCTAACTGACATTTTATGTAATTAAAATGTCAATATACACCACATTGTGCTCTCACAATCTAATATGGTGTTGTTTTTTTAAGCTGTTTTAATATATATATTATTTTAAGATACTTATTTAAATACTTATACTCTTATTGAAAATCCAATACTCACTGGTCCTTCACTGGAACTAGGTTGCCTATGCTCTGCCTCAATGTTATTCCAAGCTCGCAAGAAACTGTTACGTGCTCCCAGCTCCCGCAATACTCCACCAAATCTAAACCACTCCGTAAATAATGTTGTTTGTGGGTCCATCATTGATTGTGGCTCTCTGTAATGAAACTCCACAAACAAATCTGGTGTTTCTGGTGTTAGTATTGGCGATTGTTCTGGCATCTTTTCCTCTCCATTTTCATCCCAATAGCCTTCGTGAGTTGCATCCGCAAATGTCATACTTTCTTCATCCTCTTCGTTCTCTGTTATATAATCTGGATCGGCCAAAAGAGCCTCAATATCTTCGGCATCTAAACCCTCTGTATTTGCATCTTCTGTAACTACGGTTGCCAAGTCGTCCTCTTCTTCTTCCTCCTCTTCTTCCTCCTCTTCATCCTCATCAATATCACCAATAATCCAATCTAGCTCTACATCTAGAATATCTTCCGCTACTAGTCTTCCAATATCGTCGCCAACATTATATAACAGCGACGGTGCAATGCTAATGTTTTCTGTATCCGCTGGACCTGCATTTAGATAACGGCGTATCGCAATTTCCACTATACCCTCAATATGGTCCAGTTCTGGAACTTCCGGCTTGTCATACAGTGATGCGCGACAACACGGACAAGTATTGTTACTCTTTAGCCAACCTAAAAGGCAACCTGTGTGAAATACGTGACCACACGGTGTTGAGTTTTCCGCTGATTCCAAACACTGTTCTTGGCAAATTACACAAATATCACTGTTGTTTTTGATCTTTTTTAGTTCATCCTTTTTCTCTGCTAATTCTTTTTTTATTTTTTTATGTTCTTTCATTTGACCTGCCAACTGACTGCGTGTCAATACACCCTCCCAGAAATCCTTTTTACCCGAATGAGGTGCCAATCTACGTGTCCACTTTTTCTTACTTCTCTTTGTAATTGGACAAGCTTTTGATGAATGCTTTCCCAGATTACACTTTTTACACGTGCTTGTCATAGTTATTTGATAGGGTTGTGTTGTGTTGTGAAGGTTTTGTTTTCTTGGTGTGTGTTTTGTATGTAATAAAGGTAATTAAAGAATTTAGATTCAATTTTTTAATATTGTCTATAATATCTTAAATCTAGTTTTTTTGTAAGTATATATATATATAATATGTCTAATCCCCCTACAGATCAAACTTTATATAATTTAATAAAGGCAAGGGTGAAGCGTGAAATACCCAAGCATAGCGCGTATAGAAGTGGTATTATTGTGCAAAAATATAAAAAGGCCTTTGCTAAAAAATATGGCTCTAAAAAATCTCCATATAAAGGAAGGAAAACAAGTGCACGTGGCTTGAAAAGATGGTTTTTAGAAGATTGGAGAAACCAAGATGGGAAGGTTGGTTATCATAGTAAAAGTGATATTTATAGACCTACTCTTAGAATTACCAAAAGAACACCTGTTACTCACGGTGAATTAACAAATAAAGAACGTCGTCGCGCACGTAGAATTAAGAGAACCAAGGGTTATGTTTACCGATTTAGATCTCATTTTAAGAAAAAGAGAACAAAAAAGAGAAAGAGAACAAAAAAGAGAAAGAGAACGAAAAAGAGAACAAAAAAGAGAAAGAGAACGAAAAAAAGAACAAGGAGGAAAAAAAGATAAGGGGGTATAGGGGGAAATCTCCTAAGAAATAAATGTAAAATTTTTTTATTGTATTAATTTATATGGCAAGTAAAGCAAGTAGTGTAGATGAAGAAATAAATCAGTTAATAAATATTATATTTGAGAATATCGATAATAAAACAATGTATGATTACTTTAACAGTGATCTGGTTTTAAAATTAAAATATAAATATAAACTTAATGAACCGAGTAAAACTATTGAAGAAGTAAATAATGAAATAATACAATTTGTTCGTGGGGAATTAATGAACAAAATTCCTAGTAATAATGACAGTGAAAGTTATCAACAAAAAATAAATGTTGTTATTGAATCTCTGGCGAAGCAATTAGATAATTTTGATGAAGGGAAAACGACATTAAGACCAAAAAAGAGAAGGCGGACTGGTGGAAGATCTCGCAAGAGAACAAAAAAGAGAAAGAGAACAAGGAGAAAAAAAAAGAAAACAAGGAGAAGGGGGTATGCGGGAGGTTCCCGCAAGGTTGAACGCATTGTTGGATTTAAAAGAGGACCACGCAATAGTAAATACACTGCGATTGTGCGCCATAATAAAACAGGTAAAAAGAGAACAATTCATTTTGGTCATAAAGATTATCAGCAATTTAAAGATAGCACACCACTAGGATACTATTCTTATAAAAATCACGGAACTAAAAAAAGAAAAGATGCATATTTTAGCCGTCATAGTGGCACTAAAAAGAAGGGTGCTGCTATTAAAAAAGAATTTAATAAATCTGGTGGTAAATATACTGCCAAAATATTAAGCCACATTTATCTTTGGTGATTTGTTAACAACATTGACTAAAATCATCATTTATATATACACTTGTATGAAAACTATTTGATTTTGGTAGCTTAACTTTAATACTCTTTTCCCTATTAATTATTTGTTTTACTCTCTTAGGATTTCCACATATAACATCCCCACAATGGTCACTATTTGCATACACTGACTTTACATTTTCATTGTTTAATGCCCATCTTCCAAGTGGAAGCTGTCCAGATGATTTGTTAGGTTTAAATAGGTTTCTCAATACAGCTAGCATTGTTTTCTTTATAATGTAAAAAATTAATATAATTTTTATATCAATTTTTTAGTTTTTAAATACCAGAGCCTTACGTTCTTTGAATGTTTTTAGTTTAGATCGCTTCCCTAGAAACTTGAAGTAAGAATTTGCCAAGTTAAATCGCTGAGTTACATTTTTGGCATTGGGGAATTTTGTTTTCTTATGTTTTTTCATTGCTTCTAGCCTAACTTTTAAGATCATACCTACTTGCCATATTCTTTTATGTGGATATGCTTTTCTTTTAAAAAGAGATTCTAACTTCTTTATAGTGCGTTTTACATCTTTAACTGTAGTATACTTAATTGGTATTGTGTCGGATGGGTTTTTATTTATATATACATCAAATGATTTTTTGGGGTTGTTAGGGTTGTAAAGAAACTGGAGCTTTTTAGTGCGTCTTTTTGTTCTCTTAGGGGATTTTCCCCCATACCCCCTTCTCGTTGTTCTCTTTTTTTTTAAAAGAGACACACCGCATATGTTTTTTGTTTTTCCCAAACCATACTTTTTATCCATATAACGCATATCATGCGTTATAATTCTACATTCTTTTGGTTTTTTGTTTTTTCTGTATATTCGTAAAATGTTAAATCTACCCTTTTTTGCTACCGCCGCTTGTTTTTTGTTTTTCTTTGTTTTTCTCGCCTCAGCACTTACACCCTCGTGTATAGCCAACTTTCTTTTACTAAATGGATCTTTTATGTGATAATGATGCTTCTTTTTTGTATAATCTATTTTACGAAGTTTTGGTAATAATTTTCTACTCATTATTCTTATATATATAATATACTTTCTTTTATTGTAAAAATTAATATAAAATTGAAAAAAATTAAAATTTAAATATATAAGACTATATAACTTATACAATGTTTTCACTTAATCGAAATATTATTTCAGAATCTATAAAGAAAACTATTAAAAAGGCTACAAAACCGAAAAAGATTATTCAAAATATTAAAGTTAAAATGTTTTGTAATTTTTGTAATGGAACAGGTTATCACGTGATTCAAGATACTATTGTTGTTTGTAGTGTTTGTTCAGGAACCGGGATGAAGCATTATACTTATTTTTGAATACATTTTAATAAAATTGAATATATTTTTATGTATTTTTTTTTGTATTATTAATTAATACATATGTTGCTATACACTATTCCTGGTGAATTAAATGTCGCTAATATTATTAAACGACCCTCTAGACTTTGCAAAACTCCCTATGTTGCAGATATATGTATCGACAATCAATCCCATATGGGACACACTCCTTCCTTGGGTTGTTGTGGTCTTGCTGATAATGGTGCCAATGTTATTGTTAATAAAATACAAAATCCTAAGGGTGTATGTAGTCACAGTATTCAATTAGCTATTGTTGAAACTAAAGGCCAAACTATATATGTGGGTATTCATACAAAATTGGCGGAGTTGATTACAAAAAGTGCCATTGAAAAAAATTGTATTAGTGCATTGCAAAATGTTACTCAATTACAACGTGAAAAAACATTTATGAACTCACGGTTTGATTTTACTGGTATTCAGGATAATGGGCGTAGGTTTATACTAGAAGTGAAGTCCGTTCCATTGGCAGACTACGAAGATATTACTGCAAAAGAACGTAATAAAAAGGATTATAGTGATCGGGCTTTTGATAGTAAGGTTGCCTATTTTCCAGATGGTTATCGTAAGAAAAAAGGCGCGGTTGTTAGTCCACGTGCATTAAAACATATTAATGAGTTAAAAGAAATATGTTTACAAGGTGAAATAGACACATATATGTGTTACGTTATACAACGTAGTGATGCTTCCAGTTTTCAAACTTCTGTATTGGATCCTACTTATAAGCAGGCTGTTGATGAAGCTGTAAAATGTGGTGTAAAAATTGTTAGGCTACAGGTAGGATGGAATGAAAAAGGTGAAGCACGTTTTATTACTGATTGCTTAAAAATGAATTAGTGTTATTTATATTTAGTTAATGTATATGTTTGAACATTTTTTTGATAATGTTTTTAGCCATCCTAAAAATGTGTGTATGACCTATTTTCAACACTGCAAATTTTCGTTTTACTTAAGTTACACTTTTGCCAAAGCCTCTTTTTGCGCTCTGGTTCACGGTATACATCCCGATTTGTTTGTTACTCATTCTAGTGATACTATTAAACAAATTAATGAAGATATGAAAAATATTGGTTGTAGGTAATATTTAGTCCTTCATATAAATAATGTATGGCGTTATATAAGCTCCGAAAATTAAGTAAAACATATTTGCATTGAAACTTTGCTGATTCAAAAATGATGATACAATGACACCCACTAATACTAATATACTGTCACCCCATAATGCATCCAATTTTGCATATTTTGCCCACGATTTAAACATATCTAACATATCATTTTTTCCTCTTGGTATTGTGCTAAATAACAAGTAAAACGCAAAGTCGAAAAATAATTGTATTGCTACTGCTAATATACCGAATTGAAACAAGTCAAGTTTTAGTTTATACGAGTGCATCACATAACGTGCTGCCATTAAATATAAGACGCCGATTAATATATCTGCGATCATTGCACTTAATCTGTATTTTTTATACCAATTTGATAATATGCTCCATGATTTACCTGTTCCCAATAATCCTGAGAAGGTAATAAATATTATGAGTAAATCGGCGTATAAATTTGATGTTAGTAATGGTAAATATTCGAAGTTGTTGTTGTAGTTTGCTACTGGTTTTAAATTTGTTGTTCTAGATACTATAAATGTAACTAAAAATGATAAGATAAGTAATAAGATTCCTTGCATTATATTATATAATAATAAAATTAATTTGTTTTATTGTTATATATATGAAGTTTTCTACATTTGTATTTGTCAATTTCGTTGTTTCTGTTGTTGCTGATATATTTTTAAATGATATTGCCAATCCTCCACAACCATTTCCTTTTAAATCAAAGATTATTGATTCTTTAGTTCCATACTTTAAAAATAAATCTATTATTGTTTCTGGTATATATGCTGGAATTACTATATGTTTAACGTTAGTTGGTGTGTCTTTATTAAGTAAATCTATGTTTGGCTTTTATGTTCCCAATGAGATTAAAGAACTAATGTTATTTTGTGTTTTAGCTTTTCCTATTGGATTTGTTGTTGATATTGCCATTGATAAGTTAAAAATTTTTGGTAAGTCTTTAGATCCATATTATAAAGTTGCTGGTGCTGGTTTTTGGGGTAGTTTTGCTTTTATTACTTCCATTGTTACCAGTTATGGTATTCAAAAATATTTAATTCCTGTTTTATAGCTTGTTGATGGTATGTGTTTTATGTATAGATTTTTTTAATAGATTATTATATGTCTAGTCTTAAAAGTTTAGAAAAGCAGTTTAAACCAAATTTGACTCCGAAAAAAATGTTTGAATTAGGTAGTTTTGGTGGCACTTATTGGAGACCTATTTACAGTTCTATTACAAAGAAAAAATACAAAAATCTACATAAAAAATATAGTTGGTTTAAAAAAATACCTGACCATAAGCTTTCTAGTAAAGACTATGATAAGAAAATAAATAAGTATAAAGTTAAGGTTGGCACTAGTTTGGAGTTTTGGGAGGGTAAGGGATGGATTAATAAACAAAATCCTTATGGTTGGGTTCATTGGTATTGTGATTATAAGAAAGGTAAGAGGGGACCGGATGATGAACGACAAATAAAAAGGTGGTTAAAATTGGCTGGTCCTAAGGGTAGATTTAGAAACTTTTTAATTACGCAAATTGTTAAGAAAAAAGGTAAATGGAATGATGAAAAAATTAGTCCCAAAATTAGACAAGTATTGCAACATTGGGGCTATAAACTTACGAAGAAGGATTACGATGCTGAAATAAAACGACGACGTAATCTTACAAAAAAGAAATCTAACTAAATATATAAATATGTCTTACAGTTTTGGTGTTCCTTCTGTGCTTATTTGGAGTGTTCATATTGTGGTTGGTATATACTTTGCTTGGCTAGGCTATAATATGATTCCTTCTAAGTTTAAATTACACGGTGTTATTTTAATTGTTTTTGGTGCATTGATGTTTTCTTATCATAGTCACCTATGGTTTAACAGTATTTATAATAAAAAAAAATAAATTTTACTCGTTATTAACTTCTATATTTGTTAATGTATATGTAGTGCTTGTTGTTAGTTTTTTTATTTTGTTACATAAAAAGCCTAGTGGATGTTTTACAGTGTCATATACGTTTTCTACAAAATCTATATGACTACTCATTTTTTTACATTCTGGTATTAATTCTTCATCTAATGATTCTGAAAAATCATCAATACTTTCGTTTATTTTTTCAATATTATCATTTAGTTTAATTAATAAAGCACTCATTGCTTCCAGTTTATCTTCTATATGTGTTAATCGTTGGTCTGTGGTTTGGTCTGTGGTTTGTGTTGATTTATTCATATAAATTTGTCCTTGAAAATTATTTTGTTAATTTAATTTATATGAATACATTATTTATTAGCACTGTTTTGTTGAATTTGCTATTTGTAGCTTCTGCATATGGTAAAATTAATAATTTTAATGCTACTTCTAAAGGTCTTAAGGGTGCGTTTTGGATTAAAGGCTTGCCTATGTGGTTTTTTAAACTAGCAATAGCCTGTGTTATTGTGTTGCTTTTAGTTGCCCCCAGTATTATGCTCTATGCTGTTTTTGATCCTAGTAAAAGTAATTATGCTGTATATAGTTGCTATGCACTGATTGCATTTACCATATTGGCTACCTTATTATATCATTTCCCAACTGATCCTAGCCAGCGTATTAGTTTTATGAAAAATCTATGTATTATTGGTGGGTTCTTAGCATTGTCCAAATTGTTTTAATAAAATTTATAATATTTTGCTTCATAAGTTTTTTCATCTAATTTAATTAATTTTGCTCTTCCTTTTATTCCAATAAAATTTGGTTTGAAATAAAAGTTTCCTTTTACTATTAAATCTATGTATTTTCCTGGACCCACTCCTAAAAGACAAGCTAATACACGGTTTTTTGAACCATAACTTATCATTCGTGTATGTGCAAAAATTCCACCAAATAAATATAAATTGTCTTTTTTGTAAAAATATGTATTTGGGAAAAATGTATTTTTTGTCATTGCCCAATAACCATATTTTCTTAATTGCTCTTCTTTACTTAATCCATAAAACTTTTTATTTCTTTGTAATGCATATATTGAATTGTCCTTTTTTCCTTCTATATATTTTATTATATTAATACCACTTAAACAGGCCTCATAATAATGAACCCATTTTCTATAGTAGGAATTACAATTATCTATTGTTGCTAACCAAAATTTTTTTGGATGCTCTATTTTAGCACAAGCCAACTTATAAACTAATTGTGCGTATGAATAAGCGTGAGATTTACAAAAACTATAACTACGAAGGTTTTTTAAACAATTTTCTAGATAATTCATACTTAAGTTGTTTTTTTCTATGTAATCTTTCATTTCATTTATTATTTTTTTATTGTTTTTTGTTAATCCTCTTCTATAAGCATCCGCTAATTGATAATCACATTTTAAATAATCTGCTATTATGTTTATTGCATCATCATCATATATAAATTTTGTTTTATAATCTATGTTTCCTGCTTCTAACCGTGCATCTTTTGCTGCGGGTCTTATGATCGCCAAACATAAAGCTATGTCATCTAAACATTTTGGTTTAACTTTTAACATTGCTTTTCTCATTAATGGACTTTCAGCTAATGTTATTCCTATATTTTTACCATTACATAATAATTCAAATGCTTTTAAACTAATATTATTGTCATTTTCATGTAAGTCGAAGTTTATATTTTTATAATTATAAATTTGATTTAATTGACTTAATCCTCTACTTGATAATATGTCGATTTTAAATATACTACTTTTTGATACATCTCTTTTATCATATATTACTTGACTTAATATATTTTTTTCAGCTTTTTCATATATTAGTTCTTCAGGCACCTTATCCGGGAAAAATATGATTCCACCACAGTGTAATGAATATGTTCTAAATGTATTTTCCAGTTCTTTTGATATTGTTTTTATTTTTTCTTGTTTTGTTTTGCTTAACTTTTTTATAAAGGTTTTCACTTCATCTTTTGGTATTTGTTTATTATAACCCAATCTTCTTAATGCTTCTCTTGTTGCTGATTTTTCGTGCCAATGCACGTGATTACTTATACGTGCCACCTTACCTGGCCATTTTAGTTGTAATTTTAAAAATATTTCATCCCTCATATTATGAGGAAAATCAAAGTCAATGTCTGGTAATGTGCTTCTGTAATTATTTAAAAATCTTTCAAATTTAATGTTTTTCTCTATTGGATCTATATGTGATATTCCCAATAAATAACACACATAAGAAGAACCACACGATCCTCTTGTAATATGTGGAATATTTCCTGCTAATTTTAATATATCCATTGCTCTTACTAAGTATTTTGTCAAATTTTTCTCTTTTATCATATTTAATTCATATTTTAGTCTTTTTTGATATATTTCTTCTGGTCTAGGTTTTCTTACAAATAGTTTTCTTAATGTGCTTATTTGCTTTGGCTTAATAATTTTTATTTTTTTTTTGAATTTCTTTTTTTTTAATTTTATTTCGTTTACAATAAATTTTTTGTTATTTACTATTTTTTTTTCGTAATTATATTTCCAAGGAAATATATTTCTGTTGCAGTTTAAATATTTATTGATTCTATCACATATTTTTATACAGCTTTTTGCTTTTACATCTATGATCAATCCCGCTTTCTTTTTGTTATTTTTATCTTTTCTCAATACACGCCCTATACATTGCACAAATGTTTTTGCATTTCTATTTTCTACTTTATCTATAAATAAACAACAATCTAAGTTTTTAATATCTGATCCTTCCCGGTGTTTGGAAGCACAAAATAATATACCGCGTTTTTCACAGTTTTTAAATGTATCGAAATTATTATATAATTGATTTGATTTATTTACGCTTGTATCTGTGCTTATTACATAATTTTTAAAATGTGGCTTCCATAGTTGCGCTAGTTCATAACAAAGATTTATCATTCCACACCACACTATTATTTTTTTATAATATAATTTGTCTATGTTTAATAATAATAGTTTTAATATATCATTGTAAGTGATTTTTTCTTTGCATTTTGTCCACATTATACGAGGTGCAACTATTACATTGTCCTGATATGCATCATAAATACTATAGTAACTTAATATATTTTTAAAAGGTTCTATTGTAGTTACCGGAGTCGCTGAAAATCCTATGCATTTTATATTTGGGTTTTTTTGATGCATTTTATTGTAAAATGTTTGTGTTGTTTTATTTATTATTGAGTGGCATTCATCGTGTATTATTAAATCTATATTGATCTTTATTTTTTCGTATTTTTTTTGTGATACCAAAAACGCTCTGTTTATTACTATAAGCATAGGTTTTTTCCAATAACTACACATATTTATGTTTGACATCCAATTTTTTGGTTTTTTGGATGAATAATCTAATATCATAAATTTTTTATACAGTATTCCATAATTGTTTTTTTTTATGTTTTCTCTCTTAAATTGCTCTATTAATATTGACTTTTGCTCACATAACCATAATATATTATTGTTGGGATAACGTTCTATATATTTTAAACATAGTTCCAACGATATCCACGATTTTCCTGTTCCAGTTGCGTGAAAATGTATTCCGCTTGCAAAATCGTTTTCCAATGATTTATTTATGGCTCTTAATTGGTTTTTTCTGAGCATTATACAAAGTTTTTTTTACTAAAAAAATGTTTCAATTTAAGTTTATATAATTTATTAAATTTATTTAATTTGTTTACTTATTATTCAGAATTATATTAAATATAGTTTATATCTAATATAATCGGTCTCGGTGCATTTATATCTTTACAGATTTCATAAATGCTCGTCACAGTGCCCTAATATATATTATGTTTATTGTTTAAACAGTGGGTTGCACTGTTGGGGCTAAACCTCATCCACCACCTACCATCAATGATGGTAGAGTGGGTGCTACTCCCTGTCAGCTTCCTCCTACCATTTTTAATGGTGTGCACATTGAATTTCCTCCGCGCTGTCTTCGTCGTCTTCTTCTTCTGGTTTTCTTTTGGGGTTTTCTTCTATATTTTCTATTGTTTGTTTTTCTTCTTTTAGTTCTCTTTTTGGTTCTCTTTTTTCGTTTGTATGTTGGTAATGATCGCATTATATTATAAGCTTAGATATTAGTTTTTTTTGTTAATATATTAATATTTTATATAATATATTATGAATGAACTACCCACTGAAATAAAAATATGTATTTTTCATTTTTTAAATATTGACTTTTTACCTTATAATAAAAACTCATTGAATATATTTAGATCAAATCCTATTTGGAAACCTAAAGTATTTATTAAATATGGTCCTGTTATTAATAATAATTATTATATGTATTACAAATGGCAAAAGAAGCTGGAACTTAAAAGTTTAATTTATCAAAGAATGTGGACTTACGGCTGTATCGGTAAAGTAGAAGCACTTGTTAAGCCTAATTGGGGCCCAGCTATAGAGATTATATAATATGTTGTTTCTATTTTATGTATTGTTAAATTGAATTATAATTTATATATTAGTAGACTGTAATATATAAATCATTGTGTATATATATATGTCATCTGATATTCATCTTGATAAACAATACACTCAATCACAGGGTCACGGATTTGTTTTTGAAAATTGTATTCGAAAAGAAGTATTTCAATTGCCTGAGGAAGACAATGATATCAAAAAACACGATATTCCTTGTTCCGAAAATATATTTGATAAAAATGAGAATATTTCAATTAAAGTTTTAACTGGTCCAGGTGATGTATGTTGTGGAAGTATGATGGCGTTTTGTAATTATAATCATTCTCAAAAAAATACTATAATTATTGGACGTATGATTCAAAAGGGTGATTATAAAGAACTTACAAATATTATTATTGTTGATTATTGTGAAGAATTTAAGAATTATTTAATGGGAAACTTACCTTATTGTGAAATAGAACGTTATGAAAAGGGTATTCGATCAATTCCTAATAATGTTAAAGGTGATGAAGCCAAAAAAATATATTCTTACATTGATGAAAAAAATAAATTAGCTGATAAATATACATTTAAAATTAAAATGAATCCCAAGGTTAGTAGTAGCAATAGCAGACTTCAGTGTAGTTTTAATTTGAATGATGCGTCTAAATTTATAACGTATAATTCAATAAAGGAAACTGGAAAACCAAATGTAATTAGAATCGGTCACAAAAATATTGTTCTTAGTATGAATAAATTTTATTCTCCTCCTCGTAAACGTGGTTCATATACAAAACAACAATTAATACAATTTTGTAGAATAAATACCATTAAAAAATATTCAAAATATAAAAAAGATGAGTTAGTTGATTATATTAAGAAAATGAATAAATGGCACGATTTTCAAACATATATTACAAATACAGGTAATATTGATAAAGATAAGTAAAGGTTGTAATACAAAGAAATATTGATCTCTTTTTGTAGGGATTGTGAAACTAAATTGATAGAGGATTTAAACATATGGTGTGATAATTTATTATAATAAGTGATGGTGTCATTAATGGATCAAATGAGGGAATTAGAAAGAGAGCGTGATAATATTGATTTGAAGATTAAAAAGTTGATGTTGGATATTGAGTATCAGAATAAAGATGTAAATGCTATGGAGAAATTGGCATTGGCTCACGTGAAAGAACTTAGTAAAATATTTACACATCTTAGAGATAAGTATAATAAACGATATAAACTTCACAGTGGATTTCATATGACGCCAACAGTTGAAATTCGGATTATTGAGCCTAGGGGATCTCCTACTGGATATGATCGCTATTTGGATTTTGATAAAAGTGTGAATGAAAGTATGAATGAAAATATTTATGATAATGTGAATACTGTTGTGAATGAATCTTAAAAAAATTTTGGATATGTGAAAAATATTTTTACAGCATAATTACATTTGGGTGTTTATTTTCTTTAGTAAATTATGCAGTCAAATTATTTCCATTTTTTATTTTGTCTTTATAGATCATAATATGACAAGTTTTACACAAGCTATCGAAAAGCTCATACGAAGAATCAAGCGCGCTTTCTCTAAAGGAAAAGACAAAAAGGTTAAAAGATTAACCAAAGATTTGAATAATTTACTCAAACAGCAAGAACACGCTGAAGAAAATACTGTTGTTGAATCATCACCTCCTTCTAGTGAATCTTCTGAAAGCGAAGTTGAACAAGTTTCATCAGAAGAAGTATCAGAAGAAGAATTAGAAGAAGAATCACTTCCATCAGGTAATGGAGATGCTCCTGAAAATGAAGGAGGAGAAGATTCTAGTTCAAATATTGAAGAAGGTATTATCGATGACGGTCTTACTGAAGAAGATTATCTCGCTGGTAAAACAGATGGTAATGAATTCAGATATTAATTAATACATAACTAATTTAATTATTTATGTATAATAGTTAAAATATTTCCATTTTTTATTTTGTCTTTATAGATCATAATATGTCAAAAAAAAATCCTAAGTTGTTAAATATAAACTCTCAAGGTTCTGGCAAAGTTGGTGGTGGTGGTCCTTCTAAGAATGTTTTGGCTTCTCAGAAAAAGGAGGAAGCACATATACAAGAATTAGAAGTTAAAGCGTTCGATCATAGTAATGAACAAAGTAAAGACAATAAAACTAACGACGCGCCCGCTGAACTTGTTTCAATTAAACCTGGACAGGCTGGAAATCAGATTGGTGCAAAATTCTGGGATAATGAAAAATTAAATTAATAAAATGTATGTATTCATATATTTTATTATTTATTAGGGTTAATTTATTAGGGTCTAATTATAAATAGGGTTTAAAATTGAACTCTTTTATTCTAATTAGTGTATACATAGATTAACTACTAAAATATGGCCACTTTGATTCAATCTACCAAAACTATAGTGGATATGGACGAAGAAACAAAGAAAGCTTATGATATATTTAATAGCACAAAAATATATGAATTTGATATATATAGTCCTGGTGGAATATTTGTAACTTATGAACGGGTTGTTTTTGATCCTGAAAATATGAATTATAAAATTTATAGTTATTATAGTTTGAATGGTAAACTAAAACCTTGTTTAACCACACGCAATGGTGAGTATAGTGTTATTGAGTTGAATAAAATAAAGGGTGGGGTAGTGTCATTTAAAGGTCCTAGATTTACCGAAGGACCACGCAAAGGTAAATATGATACGTGGATTTTGACGAAGAAGGTTTTTGATATGAATTAAAAATGTATATGTTCCATACTAATGATTTCACTGTTGTGTGGTTCTATTATACCCCATCGTTCAAATGGATCAAAATTTAAATGTATTAATATTTTTCCTGTCATAGACTCAAGTTCTGTATTAAATGATTCCTCATCATTACACATAGAAAATCTATCGTGATACACTGAATAATTATTTAAGTTTAAAAAATCGTTTAATTCATTTGTTAAATAGGATTTTCCATTACTACCCGAACCTATTAACATTATGATTTTCTTATCATTGTGTATTGCTTGTATTACATCTTCTTTTGCTGTGTTATAGAATACTTCATTATCTATATAATCTTCAAATGTTGTTGTAGGCTGTTTTGTTTCGTAACTCATCGTATTAGGCATTGTGGATTTATATGATGAGTTATATTTAAATAATTTATTTTCTTCTTTTGGAGGATTTTCCCCCATACCCCCTTTTTTTTGTTCTCTTTTTCTTAAAAAGAGATTTTGTTTTCCTTTTTCTTCTTCTGGTTCTTTTTTTTTTGCGGCTCTTGCGACGGCGTTTTCTTGTTTTTCTTTTGGATTTTCTTCCTCCTTTTTTTGGGATAGGTGGAAATTCTCTCTGAATCTTTTCTATTAACTTATTACCTTTTTTATCTGTTGCTGTATTAGGGTCTCCTCTCCAAATATATCTAGGGTTTTCAAAGGTAAGTGTTATTTCATTGTTATTTATTTCTGTTATTTTTGCTATATGAGGTGAGTATGTTCCATCAATATTTCGCCAATATACTTTTACATTTGTGTTTACTTCATACTTACTTCCTCCTTTTTTTGCTTTTGTTGCTTCTAAGAGAAGATTTTCTTCTGATGGAGTGTATGTAAGACTAGCATTTTGTCTTATTTTTTCTTTTTCTAAGAAGTTTGCCGTTGCTTTTTCTATGTTGGCTTTTGTATTTTTATAAAACTTTGATTGTTGATATGATGGTGGTAAAGGTAGAACTTTTTTTTTTCCTAATACAAAAGTATGACGAGTTCTTTTGCGCTTGCCTCCTCCAGAAACGAATCCATCAGGCATAACATCATCATCACTTGAATCATTATTGTTTGAAGCTGGTATAAAATATTCTAATCTTGCATTATTAAAAGGATATTCTATATTGGGGTTGTGTTGATTACCTATTTCTTCATCAAAACCCTTCTTAATATATATATTTTCACCTTCTCTACGCAAGTTAGGATCGTTATCTATTTCATCAAAAATGTTGTTTAGGTCCCAAACTCCATAAGGTAGTCCCATACTATGTGCGGCTCGATTACCCTCATATTCTATAGTTGTTAACGATACACTATACTCTTTTGGATTTGCGTCAATTAAATCTACTGTTAATACATTATTCTCATTTGGAATGTCCATCCTTCCCCAATATATTTTTATTTGTTTTTGCATTATATATACTAAAGATATTATAAAGGTGGTCATACAAAGATGTTATCTTTTCAAAAAGATAATAAAATGAAACTAAATTGAAAAATAAAATTGTGATTATTCCACACATACAATAACAATCTGAATAGCAAATGATAAACAAACAAAAAAACTTGGAAATTGGGGAGGAATCTATTGTAGATGACGAAATAATTATTGTATTTGATGAAAAACTTGATGAAAAACTTGATGATGATGATGTTGATTGTATAGAATGTGTTGACTATTTCCAAAGAAAAATGATATGTTTAACAACTATTTTAATTATTG